>JACCDG010020591.1_pt1 | contig 66649 bp, 77 predicted proteins | sample 7442471 | NCBI WGS metagenome assembly JACCDG01 (sample SAMN15323444, study PRJNA562643) | freshwater metagenome | isolation source: river surface water | place: USA:Blue River Watershed | collected 2017-08-17 | reverse complement strand
GGGTGCTCTACCACTGAGCCACAAGGGCAATCTTGACTCAGCACAACAAGGCACTTTGTCCGCACTTAAACTGCACCTTCTTGCTAAAAACTGGAGCGGGAGACGGGAATCGAACCCGCGTCATTAGCTTGGAAGGCTAGGGTTCTACCATTGAACTACTCCCGCATTGACTGCAGCAGAGTCAGGTACATCATCTAGGGAACAAGCCAAAGGCTGACAAACCCCAGATGCGTTCATCTGATTCCAAACGCTCTTTGTTCTTAACAAGTTAAGTTTTGCTGGTGGAGGAGACTGGATTCGAACCAGTGTAGGCGTAAGCCAACAGATTTACAGTCTGCCCCCTTTAGCCACTCGGGCACCCCTCCTCAGCGAATCTGGGATTATGCCACTTTTTTCTGGGGGTCGGCAAGCTTGGCGAAGGAAATTACCAAACAATCGGATTTTTATTTTGCGCCATCAACCATTGGTTCACTTGGCCAAAATGACCGCAACCCATAAAGGGCAAAGGCGGCCGAAGCGCCGACAAAGGCGATGGGTGGTTGGCCTTGAGAACCAAATGCCGACCATCTGCATTGAAGGCATCAATGCTCGGCGCCTTGCTTTGCGCATGACCACCCCACAGCAAAAAAGCACGTGGCTTGGCATCTTTGGCCAATGCATCAATGATGTTGTCAGTGAGCACTTCCCAACCCCACTTGCTATGGCTGGCAGGCAGGCCATCTTCTACAGTGAGGGCTGTATTGAGCAACAAAACACCCTGTTCTGCCCACCGCACCAGACTCCCGCCATTGGCACTTGCAGGGGGCAGACCGCCTGTGTCGCGCTGAATTTCTTTCAAAATATTGCGCAAACTGGGTGGGATTTTTTGACTGTCGCCCACCGAAAAAGCCAAGCCTTCAGCTTGGCAAGGGCCATGGTAGGGGTCTTGACCCAAAATTAGCACGTCAACTTTGTCGAAGGACGTCAGCGCCAGCGCTTTGTAGGGAGTTCTTGGATAAACCACTTTTCCGGCAATTAAAGAGGCCAGAACTTTTTCAGACAAGGCAAGTCCCGTGTGGCTTTGCCAAAAATCTGCCAACAACTGCGCCCAAATCGGCGACAGGTCGCCCGCCGTGGGCGGCCAATCTTCAAGTCGCAGTTGATTGGCGAAAGTCACTGAAACAAATCGGCCAAAGCCTTGCCTGGGTCGGCGGCGCGCATGAAGGCCTCGCCCACCAAGAATGCATTCACATGGGCTTCACGCATCTTTTGCACATCGGCGCTCGACAAGATGCCGCTTTCGGTTACCAAGATGCGGTCGGCCGGCACATCTTTCAGCATGCCCAGCGTGGTGTCCAAAGACACCTCGAAGGTGCGCAAGTTGCGGTTGTTGATGCCCACCAAGGGCGTTTTGAGTTTGAGAGCGCGGTTTAATTCTTCAGCATCGTGCACTTCCACCAACACCGCCATGTCCATGCTGCGCGCCACAGCTTCCATGTCTTTCATTTGCGCATCGTCCAAGCAAGCCGCAATGAGCAAGATGCAATCGGCGCCCATCACGCGGGCTTCATAAACTTGGTAGGGGTCGACCATGAAGTCTTTGCGCAGCACGGGCAAATCACAACTGGCGCGCGCTTGTTTCAAAAAGTCGGCACTGCCTTGAAAAAATTGCGCATCGGTTAACACCGACAAACATGCCGCGCCGTGTTCGGCATAACTTTGGGCAATGTCTGCTGGCATAAAGTCAGCACGCAGCACGCCTTTGGAAGGGCTGGCCTTTTTAATTTCAGCAATGACCGCAGATTGGCCATTGTCTATTTTGTGACGCATGGCACCCACAAAATCGCGCGTGAGCACACGGCTTTCTGCATCGGCGCGAACAGCCTCTAAAGATTTCTTGCGAAGTGATGCCGCAATTTCTTCGTGCTTCACGGCCACTATTTTTTTGAGAATGTCGCTCATGCAGAGGCTCCTGCTTTTTGTGTGAAGGCTACAAACTGTTCGAGTTTGTTTTTGGCAGCACCTGACTCAATGGCTTGACGCGCCAATGCGATGCCATCTTTGATACTGCTGGACACGTTGGCCGCATACAAAGCGGCGCCCGCGTTCAAAATAACGATATCGCGCGCAGGGCCCGGCTCGTTGTTCAACACTGCACGCAACACGGCTTGTGAGGCCTCAGGCGTTTCAACTCGCAAGGCGCGATTGCTGACCATGGCCATGCCAAAGTCTTCAGGGTGAATTTCGTATTCAGTAATGTGACCGTCTTTAAGTTCGCCCACCAAAGTGGCTGCGCCCAAGCTCACCTCGTCCATGCCGTCGCGGCCATAGACCACCAGCGCATGCTCGGCACCCAAGCGCTGCAAAGCGCGAATTTGGATGCCCACCAGATCGGAGTGAAACACGCCCATCAAAATGTTCGGCGCACCGGCCGGATTGGTGAGCGGACCCAGAATGTTGAAGATGGTTCTGATGCCCAACTCTTTGCGCACTGGCGCCACGTTTTTCATGGCAGGGTGGTGGTTGGGGGCAAACATGAATCCAATGCCCACCTCTTGCACACATTGCGCAATTTTTTCGGGCGACAAGTTGATGTTGACGCCCAAACTCTCTAGAACATCGGCACTGCCAGATTTACTGCTGACACTGCGCCCACCATGCTTGGCTGTTTTGGCACCAGCAGCAGCAGCCACAAACATGGCGCAGGTTGAAATGTTGAAGGTGTGCGAGCCATCGCCGCCCGTGCCCACAATGTCAACCAAGTGGCGCACATCGGGCACCACCACTTTGGTAGAAAACTCGCGCATGACCTGCGCTGCTGCAGTGATTTCGCCAATGGTTTCTTTCTTGACGCGCAAACCGGTAATCAAAGCAGCTGTCATGACGGGCGAGAGTTCACCGTTCATGATCATGCGCATGATCTTTAACATCTCGTCGTGAAAAATTTCACGGTGCTCGATGGTTCTTTGCAGGGCTTCGTGAGGGGTAATGGGCATGGTGATCTCTGGATTTGAATTCATGATGGGATTGGATGGCGCACGCGGCTTTGTTAAGCGTTGAAAAACTGGCGTACGGCCGCAATGGCGCGATCGATGCCGGCTCGGTCTACGTCTAAGTGCGTGACAAATCGCAAGCGATACAAACCTGTCATGTCGATGCCCGCTTGCTTTAAGTGAGCTTGCAATGCAGCACCTTTGGCTTTGGCATCGCCCACCAAATCAACAAACAAAATATTGGTTTGCGGTGCTTCCACATGCAAGCCTGGAATATCGCTCAAGCCTTGCGCCAAATGTTGCATCAACTGATGGTCTTCTGCCAAGCGCAGCACATGGTGATCTAAAGCATAGGACGCGGCAGCCGCCATGAAGCCTGCTTGACGCAAGCCACCGCCCGCCATCTTGCGCACGCGATGCGCTTTGGCAATCAAGTCTTTGGAGCCGCACAAGGCCGAGCCCATGGGCGCACCCAAGCCTTTGCTAAAGCAGACGGACACACTGTCAAAACATTGTGCAATGCGTTTGGCTTCATCGTACGGTGATGTGCCAAGCGCACTGGCCTGGGCTACAGCCGCATTGAAAAGTCGTGCGCCATCCAAGTGACGCGCCAATCCTTTTTGCAACGCAAATGCACTGAACTCATTCAGATAAGACTGAGGCAAAACCTTGCCTCCCCATGTATTTTCGAGGGCCAACAATTTGGTTTTGGCAAAGTGCGCATCATCGGGCTTGATGGCAGCTTCAATGTCGGCCAAGGCCAAACTGCCATCCACTTGTTGCGTCAGAGGTTGCGGTTGTACGCTGCCAAACACAGCCGCACCACCACCCTCCCAACGATAGCAATGCGCCATTTGTCCCACGATGTACTCGTCGCCGCGTTGGCAATGCGCCAGCAAGCCACACAAGTTGCTTTGCGTTCCAGTGGGCATGAACAATGCTGCTTCAAAGCCCAACAATTTGGCAATTTTTTCTTGCAAGGCATTGACGCTAGGGTCGTCTGCAAAGACGTCATCGCCCACCAATGCGTGCGCCATGGCCTCACGCATGCCTGGCGTTGGGCGAGTGACCGTGTCGCTGCGCAAATCAACGCGCGGCATCGTTGCTGATGCATTCATTTCAGGATGCCTCCAAGAAATTTTTCAGCATGGCATGGCCGTGCTCGGTCAAAATGGATTCGGGGTGGAACTGCACACCTTCTACATTCAAATGCTTGTGGCGCACGCCCATGATTTCTCCATCGTCGGTCCATGCGGTGATGTCTAAGTCGGCGGGGCACGAAGCGCGTTCAATGGCCAAAGAGTGATATCGATTGACCGTGAATTTTTCGGGCAAATTTTTGAATACACCTGTTTGCTTGGTTTGAATGACGCTGGTTTTACCGTGCATCAATTCTTGGGCACGCACAATCTTGCCGCCAAAGGCAGCGCCAATGCTTTGATGACCCAAGCACACGCCCAAGATGGGCAACTTGCCTGCAAAGTGCTGAATGGCGGCCACCGAAATACCCGCCTCTGCAGGAGAGCATGGGCCGGGTGAAATGACCAAGCGATCGGGCGCGCGGGCGGCAATGCCTTCTAAGCTAATTTCGTCGTTGCGAAAGACTTCCACGTCTGCGCCCAACTCACCAAAGTACTGCACGATGTTGAATGTGAAAGAGTCGTAGTTGTCGACCATCAACAGTTTGATTTTTGCCATGTTGATTACTCCAGACCTTCTTCCACCAACTCACTGGCACGCAACAAGGCGCGCGCTTTGTGTTCGGTTTCTTTCCACTCCAGTTCGGGCACTGAATCGGCCACCACACCTGCCGCCGCTTGCACGTACAAGGTTTGGTCTTTGATGACGGCCGTGCGAATGGCAATGGCCACATCCATGTCACCGGCATAGCTGAGGTAACCACATGCGCCGCCATACAGGCCACGCTTGGTAGGCTCGAGTCGATCAATCAACTCCATGGCGTGCACCTTGGGCGCACCTGTCAACGTGCCCGCAGGGAAAGTGGCTTTGAGCACATCCATGTTGGTCATGCCGTCGTTCAAGATGCCTTCGACATTGCTCACGATGTGCATCACGTGGCTGTAACGCTCGACCACAAAAGCTTCTGTGACTTTGACCGAACCAATTTTGGCAATGCGGCCGATGTCGTTGCGGGCCAAATCAATCAGCATGACGTGCTCGGCACGTTCTTTGGGATCGTTGATCAACTCAAGCTCTGCTGCTTTGTCTTTTTCGGGCGTGGCACCTCGTGGCCGTGTGCCCGCCAAGGGGCGAATGGTGACTTTGACGCCTTCTTCGGTTTTTTCTTGGCGCACCAAAATTTCGGGGCTGGCACCCACCACATGGAAGTCGCCAAAGTTGTAAAAGTACATGTACGGGCTGGGGTTCAAAGACCTCAATGCACGGTACAAAGACAAGGGGCTTTCTGTGTAACGCTTTTTAATGCGCTGACCCACCTGCACCTGCATGAAGTCTCCAGCTGCAATGAGCTCTTTGGCTTCCAACACGGCTTTTAAATAATCTTCTTTTTTGAAGTCGCGCTCGGCAGGATGGGTTTGGGTGGCGTTCACCATGGGTGCACTCACCGAATACTTCAGCAAATCTTTGAGATCGCGCAAACGCTTTTTGGCTTTGGAATACGCTTCGGGTACACCAGGGTCGGCATACACAATCAAATAAAGCTTGCCCGACAAGTTGTCGATCACGGCCAACTCTTCGCATTGAAGCAACAAAATATCGGGGGTGCCCAGCGCATCTGGCGGGCAAGAATTCTCGAGTTTTTTCTCGATGTAGCGCACAGCGTCGTATCCGAAGTAACCCGCCAAGCCGCCACAAAAACGCGGCAAGCCAGGGCGCAGCGCCACTTTGAATCGCTTTTGATATTGCTCAATGAAATCGAGGGGATTGCCTTTTGCAGTTTCTACGACCACGCCCTCTGTCACGACTTCGGTTTTGGCGTTTGCACCAAAGCCACTGGCTTGCAAAAAAGTTTTGGCGGGCAAGCCAATGAAGCTGTAGCGGCCAAATCGCTCACCGCCCACCACCGACTCCAACAAGAAACTGTACTTGCCGCCATCTTTGGCGTGCGCCAGTTTGAGATAAAGCGACAGCGGTGTTTCTAGGTCGGCAAACGCTTCCAACATGAGGGGGATGCGGTTAAAGCCTTGTTGCGTGAGGCTTTTGAATTCAAGTTCTGTGATCACGATCGGGGACTCCGTTCAGGATGGTTGGGCCGGGGTGCGCATGTGGTGCGTTAAAAAAAGAGGCCAACCGGTACATTCATTTGCTCAAGTGACAAAGCTTGAACACTGGGGTGGCAGCCATCAAGCTGCCGGTTCTAGGCAATTTAGGCTGGCTGACGCCAAGACCAGGCTCCCCGGCCACATACGGCCGGCAGCGCTGCTGCAAAGAATGAATGAATGTAGATCATGTGTCGCTAGTGTATCAAAGCTGACGGTCTTGTCCCAACCCAATGTCAGGCAGCACTCAATTCTTTGCGCATGGCTTGAATCACAGCTGCGTAATCGGGTTTGCCAAAGATGGCACTGCCCGCCACAAAGGTGTCAGCACCCGCATTGGCCACACGGCGAATGTTGTCCACCTTGACCCCGCCATCGACCTCCAGACGGATGTCTTTGCCCGATTTATCGATCCACTTGCGCGCCAACTCAATTTTGCGCAAAGCACTGTCAATGAAACTTTGGCCGCCAAAGCCAGGGTTAACCGACATGATGAGAATCAGGTCGATCTCGTCAATGACCCACTCCAAAACATCCAATGACTCGGCGGGGTTGAACACCACACCAGCTTTGCAGCCTTTAGATTTGATGGCTTGAACGCTGCGGTGCACATGGGTTGACGCGTCTGGGTGAAAACTGATGAGGTCTGCACCTGCATCGGCAAAGGCTGCGGCCAGGGCATCGACAGGTTGCACCATGAGGTGAACATCGATGGGCACATCTTTGCCATCGGCCGTTTTGGCGTGGGGCTTGAGTGCTTGGCAAATCATGGGGCCAAACGTGAGGTTGGGCACGTAATGGTTGTCCATCACGTCGTAGTGAATCCAGTCGGCGCCGGCGGCAATGACATTGCGCACTTCTTCACCCAAGCGGGCAAAGTCGGCTGACAAAAGTGAGGGAGCGATGCGATAAGTGGTCATGCCTGAATTGTCGCATTTTGTAGCTTGCGGTTATGCTTGCGCTTATGGGTGAGTTTGATCTGATTGAGACTTTTTTCAAGCGGCCAGCACGGCACGCTACGTTGGGCGTGGGCGATGACTGTGCGTTGCTGGCTTTTGGGCAGGGCCAACAATTGGCCATCTCCACCGACATGCTGGTGGAGGGCCGTCACTTTTTATCAACGGTTCATCCGCGTCTTTTAGGTCACAAAGCCCTCGCTGTTAACCTGAGTGATTTGGCGGCCTGTGGCGCCAAACCCAAGGCTTTCATGTTGGCCTTGTCTTTGCCCCAAGTCGATCCGGAATGGCTTTCAGAGTTTTCTCAAGGCCTTTGGGCATTGGCCGACGAACACGACATTGACCTGATTGGCGGCGACACAACCCGGGGCCCCTTGAACATTTGCATTACCGCGCTAGGAGAAGTTCCCACCTCGCAAGCCTTGCTCCGAAGTGGCGCACAAGTTGGCGACGACATTTATGTCAGTGGCAATTTAGGCGATGCGCGTTTGGCCTTGGAAGTTTTTAGAGGCGCCCTGCAAGTTCCTGCAGCCGTATTTGAGCATGCGCGTTTGCGGATGGAACAACCAACGCCTCGCGTCGCTTTAGGCTTGGCTTTGCGCGGTATTGCCCATGCGGCGGCCGACATCAGCGATGGCCTTTTGGGTGATTTGAAGCATATTTTGAAAGCCAGTGGGGTTGGGGCCGTGCTTGAAACACAGCAAGTGGCCAACACTTTGGCGTGCACTTCGATTCCTCAAAATCAATTTAAGATTGATGTCGCGAATCAGTTGGCACTAACTTTGTCTGGCGGCGACGACTACGAACTGGTGTTCACGGCAGCCCCTGCTCAAAGAGCGGCGGTGCTTGCGGCAGCAAAAGCCAGCCAAACAGACGTGACGCACATTGGTCAAATTACAGCGTCGCAAGAACTGGTGCTGCGCACTGCCGAGGGCACTATGCTGCCCAATACCTTTGCGTCATTCGACCATTTCAAAAGCACATGAAACCCACCGTTGGCTTTATGCTGAAACACCCAGCCCATTGGCTTGCGCTGGGCTTTGGTTCTGGCCTGTCGCCCAAAGCACCAGGTACCGTTGGCACCCTGTGGGCTTGGGTTTGCTGGTGGTTTTTTCATGATCACTTGACGCAAACCGAAGCAGGCTTGTTCATTGCACTGTCTGCTTTGGTCGGTTGGTGGGCCTGCAAAGTCACGGCTCAAAACATGGGCATTTCCGATCCTGGGTCTATTGTGTGGGACGAGGTGGTGGCTTTTTGGCTGATACTTTGGCTGTTGGCCCCCAGCTCTTTTGCAACACAACTGTGTGCATTTGCACTGTTCAGATTTTTTGATGCTGCCAAACCAGGACCTGTGGCTTGGGCCGATCGTTTGTTCAAAGGATTTGGATGGCGCGGCGCTGCCGGCATTTTGTTAGATGACTTTGTCGCAGCTTTTTGTACCCTCTTGTGTTTCGCACTTTGGAGAGCCTCATGACACCCGGAATCCAGCAACACTGTTTAGCTTTGGCCCATGCGTTGCAAGAAAAGAAAGCCACCATGGCCACAGCTGAAAGCTGCACGGGTGGTTTGATTGCGGCAAGCTGTACCGATTTGTCGGGCTCGAGTGCTTGGTTTGAGCGGGGTTTTGTAAGCTACTCCAACGACGCCAAAACAGAGATGCTGGCCGTTCCTTCCTCCCTCATTCTGAAGCATGGTGCGGTAAGTGAAGCGGTGGCCAAGGCCATGGCATTGGGCGCCCTTGCGCATTCACGGGCCCAGTTCAGTGTGGCTGTTACAGGCATTGCGGGGCCCACTGGCGGCAGCGAAGCCAAACCTGTCGGCACTGTGTGGTTGGCTTGGGCGCAAATAGAACCCGCACAATGCATCGCTGTTCGCAAAGTCTTTCTGGGCAATCGGCAAGAGGTTCGTTTGGCAACGACAGAGTTGGCCTTGACTCAACTGTTGAAGATGGTTGAAGGCAGAAAAACTGGCCAGACAATAGATTAAAAAAGATCAAAAAAAATGCCCACCGAAGTGAGCATTTTTTCAATTAGCAGGCCAACAAATAGCTTGCCTAATTTGGTTGCGGGGGCCGGATTTGAACCAACGACCTTTGGGTTATGAGCCCAACGAGCTACCAGACTGCTCCACCCCGCGGTAAAAACGAGAGTATACCTTGTTAATCGGCTTTAATAATAAGGTTTTAAAATTAAAGCCAATTAATTGTGCAATTAGGCTGCAGGCGCTTGATCGGCCACATCTGGGCGGTCGACCAATTCAACCAAAGCCATAGGCGCATTGTCACCCACGCGATAACCCATTTTCAGGATGCGTGTGTAGCCACCAGGACGCGCATTGAAGCGGGGGCCGAGGTCTGTGAACAATTTGGTAACGCTGTCGCGATCGCGCAAACGGTTGAAAGCCAAGCGGCGGTTGGCCACTGTGTCGACCTTGGCCAAAGTGATCATAGGCTCGATCACGCGGCGCAATTCTTTGGCCTTAGGCACTGTTGTTTTGATGACTTCGTGCTCAATGATGGAGTTCATCATGTTTTGCAACATTGCCAAGCGGTGTGAGCTTGTGCGATTGAGTTTTCGTAATCCGTGTCCGTGACGCATGGTGCTAATCCTTTCTTTATTAATCAGGCAGCCGTATCAGGTACTGCCCGTGCACTGCCCACCCCGGGAACTAAGGCGGTGGGACTTTTGAGAAGTCCGCTATTTTAGCGGAACTGCTTAACGCTTTTCCAAACCGGCAGGTGGCCAGCTCTCGAGCTTCATGCCCAATGTCAAACCACGTGAGGCCAAAACTTCTTTGATCTCGTTGAGTGACTTGCGACCCAGGTTAGGGGTCTTGAGCAATTCGTTCTCGGTACGCTGAATCAGGTCGCCGATGTAGTAAATGTTTTCTGCTTTGAGGCAGTTGGCAGAGCGAACGGTGAGTTCGAGCTCGTCGACTGGGCGCAGCAAAATAGGATCGAAACTGCTGGCGCCACCGCGTTGTGCGGGTGCATCGAATGCAGACAATTCGCTGCCTTCGAGTTGTGCGAACACTGCCAATTGCTCAACCAAAATTTTGGCTGAAGAGCGAACAGCATCTTCTGCGGTGATGGCACCGTTGGTTTCCATTTCGATGACCAACTTGTCGAGGTCGGTACGCTGTTCAACACGTGCGCTTTCGACTGTGTAGCTAACACGCTTCACAGGTGAGAAAGAGGCATCGAGAACAATGCGACCTACTGATTTTGTAGGCTCATCGGCAAAACGGCGCATCGAACCAGGCACATAGCCACGGCCTTTTTCAACCTTGATTTGCATGTCGAGTTTGCCGCCTTGTGACAGGTTGGCAATGACGTGCTCGGGGTTGATGATTTCGACGTCGTGCGGTGTTTGGATATCGGCCGCAGTGACAGGGCCTTCGCCATCTTTGCGCAAGCTTAACGTGACTTCGTCGCGGTTGTGCAACTTGAAGACCACGCCCTTGAGGTTCAACAAGATGTTAACGACATCTTCTTGCACGCCATCAATGGAAGAGTACTCGTGAACTACGCCAGCAATGGTAACTTCGGTGGCGGAATAACCCACCATGGAAGACAACAAAACGCGGCGCAGCGCGTTGCCCAAGGTATGGCCGTAGCCACGCTCGAAGGGCTCCAAGGTGACCTTGGCGCGGTTGGGGCCGAGTTGTTCGACTTGGATGGCTTTGGGTTTCAACAGATTGGTTTGCATTCAGACTTCCTCTCAATACCCCCGGTTCGTTACACCGGTAAGGCTGATGAAGCACCCAAACCGCGATGCATCGCGGTAAGGGAACAATTGAAACAAGATGAAATTAGCGTGAATACAATTCAACGATCAATGATTCGTTGATGTCAGACGCAAATTCATCACGATCGGGAGCCTTCTTGAAGACGCCTTCAACTTTTTCGATGTTGACTTCAACCCAAGCTGGCATGCCAACTTGCTGAGCCAATTGCAAAGCTTCCAAAACACGTGTTTGTTTTTTGGACTTTTCACGAACAGCCACCACATCGCCAGCCTTGACGAGGTAAGAAGGGATGTTCACTGGCTGGCCATTGACGGTGACAGCTTTGTGAGAAACCAATTGACGTGATTCAGCGCGAGTAGAGCCAAAGCCCATGCGATAAACAACGTTGTCCAAGCGTGACTCGAGCAAGCTCAACAGGTTGGAACCTGTGTTGCCTTTGCGACGGTCGGCTTCAGTGAAATAGCGGCGGAACTGCTTCTCGAGCACACCGTACATGCGTTTCACTTTTTGTTTTTCGCGCAATTGCAGACCGTAGTCTGATGTGCGTTGACCCGAAGTGCGACCGTGTTGGCCGGGCTTGGTGTCGAATTTTGACTTGTCCGCAATAGAGCGACGTGCGCTCTTCAAGAACAGGTCGGTGCCTTCACGGCGTGAGAGTTTGGCCTTAGGGCCTAGGTAACGTGCCACTTGATCTTCCTTTTCTGTCAACTACCGCATGAGACATGCGGGAGCCTTTGCCAACACGGCAATGGCGGTGGGCTTTGCAAATTAGATACGACGACGCTTTTGAGGGCGGCAACCGTTGTGGGGCATGGGGGTAACGTCTGCGATCGAAGTGATGCGGATGCCCAATGCGCCCAATGCACGAACTGAAGACTCGCGACCTGGGCCTGGGCCCTTGATCTCGACGTCGAGGTTCTTGATGCCTTGTTCAATGGCAGCACGGCCAGCCACTTCGGAAGCAACCTGGGCTGCAAACGGTGTGGATTTACGTGAACCCTTGAAACCTTGACCACCTGAAGAAGCCCATGACAACGCATTGCCTTGGCGATCAGTGATGGTGATGATGGTGTTGTTGAACGAGGCGTGCACGTGTGCAATGCCGTCGGCAACGTTCTTGCGAACTTTTTTGCGCACGCGTTGTGCTGCGCTATTGGATGGGGCTTTTGCCATAGTGGTCTCTCAATCCCTGTTATTTCTTCAAGCCTGCAGCGCCTTTACGCGGACCCTTGCGAGTACGTGCATTGGTGCGAGTACGCTGACCACGCATGGGCAAGCCACGGCGGTGGCGGAAACCACGGTAGCAACCGATGTCCATCAAACGCTTGATGTTCATGGTTGTTTCGCGACGCAAGTCACCTTCAATGGTGATCAATGCGATTTGATCGCGAATTTTTTCCAGGTCGCCATCCGTCAGATCTTTGATCTTTTTGGAGTAAGCAATGCCTGAAGCCTCGCAAATTTTGCGAGCGCGGGTGCGACCGATACCAAAGATAGCTGTCAAGCCAATTTCGGTATGCTTGTGCGGCGGAATATTGATGCCAGCGATACGTGCCATTTTCGTCCTCTAATAACTCTTGCAATCAGCCTTGACGCTGCTTATGACGTGGGTCTGTGCAGATCACACGAACCACGCCCTTACGGCGAATGACTTTGCAGTTGCGGCAAATTTTTTTGACCGAAGCCGAAACTCTCATTTCATTTCTCCTAAAACTCTTTTACCTATCAATTCAATCACAGCGTCGTTTTGAAGTTCGCTTTTTTGAGGAGCGACTCATACTGCTGAGACATCATGTAGTTCTGAACTTGTGCCATGAAATCCATGGTCACCACAACAATGATCAGAAGTGAAGTGCCACCAAAATAGAATGGCACGTTGTACTTCAAGATCAAAAATTCGGGCAGAAGACAGACAAAGGTGATGTACACGGCACCTGCCAATGTCAAACGCACCAAGATCTTGTCGATAAATTTGGCAGTGTGATCACCGGGGCGAATGCCAGGGATGAACGCACCACTCTTCTTGAGGTTGTCAGCCGTTTCGCGGCTGTTAAACACCAAGGCAGTGTAGAAAAAACAGAAGAAAATAATGGCTGCTGCATAGAACATCACATAGATCGGTTGACCAGGTGTGAGAGCGCCAGCCACATCCTTCATGAACAACACAACAGCGTTGTCGGATTCACCAGAACTGAACCAATTGATCACAGTGGCTGGCAACAAAATAATGGAAGAAGCGAAGATGGGGGGAATGACACCCGCCATGTTGAGCTTCAAGGGAAGGTGTGACGACTGACCGCCATACACCTTGTTGCCCACCTGACGGCGAGCGTAATTGACCAAGATTTTGCGTTGGCCGCGTTCGACGAACACCACAAAATAAGTGACCAAAATAACCACAGCAATGATGAAGATGGAAACCAGAGGGCCCATGGCGCCTGTGCGAACCAACTCCAACAATCCACCGATAGAGCCAGGCAAACCTGCAGCAATACCAGCAAAAATGAGGATAGAAATACCGTTGCCTAAACCGCGCTCAGTGATTTGCTCGCCGAGCCACATGAGGAACATCGTGCCGGCAGTTAAGCTGACCACGGCTGTCATGCGGAAACCAAAACCAGGGGCAATGACCAAACCAGCAGAGGCTTCCAAAGCCATGGCAATACCCAAAGATTGGAACAAGGCCAAAGCCAATGCACCGAAACGTGTGTATTGCGTGATTTTGCGACGTCCTGCCTCGCCCTCTTTCTTGAGCTGCTCGAAAGCAGGCAAGACATAAGTGAGCAATTGCATGATGATGGACGCAGAGATGTAAGGCATGATGCCCAACGCGAACACTGTGAAGCGCGACAAAGCGCCACCAGAGAACATGTTGAACAGGCTCAGAATACCGCCCTGCTGACCATTGAAGAGCTGCTGCAGTTGTGCGGGGTCAATTCCTGGAACAGGAATGTGCGCACCCACACGGTAAACCACCAGCGCGAGCAACAAGAAGACGAGGCGGCGACTCAAGTCTCCGTACTTGCCTTTGTTTGCTGTTGTTGCGCTAGTGACCACTGCTTATCTCTTTTTAAACGTTGTAAATGCTTGACCGATTAGGCCAAAGATCCGCCAGCAGCTTCAATGGCTGCTTTTGCACCTGCAGTTGCGCCAATGCCTGTCAATTTGACAGCCTTGGTCAACGCGCCTGTTTTAACAACCTTGACCACTTTGGCCAGCTCGCCTACCAGGCCAGCTTGCTTGAGTGCCAAGACGTCAACTTCGGGTAAGCCGAGGTTTTCGAGGGCTGTCAATGTAACTTCAGCATTGAACTTCAAGAGGTGAGACTTGAAGCCACGCTTGGGCAGACGACGTTGCAAAGGCATTTGACCGCCTTCGAAACCCACTTTGTGGTAGCCGCCTGAACGGGATTTTTGACCTTTGTGTCCACGACCGGCGGTTTTACCCAGACCCGAACCGATACCACGGCCAACGCGACGCTTGGCGTGTTTAGCGCCAGCTGCAGGTTTGATGCTGTTGAGTTCCATCAGATATCTCTCAGAGAACTTTGACCAGATAGCTGATCTTGTTGATCATGCCGCGAACAGAAGGTGTGTCTTCTAATTCGCTGACGCTGTTGAGCTTGCGCAAGCCCAGACCACGAACGGTGTCGCGGTGGTCTTGTTTGCAGCCGATAGGGCTGCGAACCAGTTGGACCTTGACGGTTTGTTGAGTTGTCATTGGTGTGCCTTTCGGGTTCAAGCGAAGATGTCTTCGACGCTCTTGCCACGCTTGGAGGCAATTTCATATGCCGTTGTGCAGTGGGTCAAAGCGTCCAAAGTGGCGCGAACCATGTTGTAAGGGTTTGACGAACCGTGGCTTTTGGCCACGATGTCAGTGATACCCATCACTTCGAACACAGCACGCATTGGGCCGCCGGCAATGATGCCAGTACCCTTGGGAGCGGGCGCCATGAAAACGCGCGCTGCACCGTGGTGACCGTAAACGGTGTGATGAATTGTGCCGTTTTTGAGCGACACTTTGTGCAAGTTGCGACGAGCCTCTTCCATGGCTTTTTGAACAGCAGCGGGCACTTCTTTCGATTTGCCTTTGCCCATGCCCACTTTGCCATCGCCGTCACCTACGACTGTCAAGGCTGCGAACGCCAAAATGCGACCACCCTTAACAACCTTGGTAACGCGGTTTACCGCGATCATCTTCTCGCGCAGACCGTCTTCTGGACCGTCACCTTGTGCTTTTGCCTGAAACTTAGCCATTTGTAATTTCCGATCCGATTAGAACTGCAAGCCAGCTTCGCGAGCGGCTTCAGCCAAAGCTTTGACACGACCGTGGAAGGCAAAACCTGCGCGGTCGAAAGCCACTTTTTCTACACCAGCAGCTTTTGCTTTTTCAGCGATGCGCTTGCCGATCAGTTGGGCTGCATTGGCGTTGCCACCCTTGCCGGTTGCGCCGAGTTCTTTGCGAACATCGGCTTCGGCTGTGGAAGCACTGGCCAACACTTTGCTGCCGTCGCCGGAAACGACGCTGGCATAAATGTGAAGATTGGTACGGTTCACTGTCAAACGGGCCACGCCTTGCTGTGCAATGCGGATGCGTGTTTGACGTGCACGACGGAGACGCTGCTCTTTTTTGGTCAACATGTTGCAGCTCCTTATTTCTTCTTAGTCTCTTTGATCGTGATCTTCTCATCCGAATAACGGATGCCTTTGCCTTTGTAAGGCTCGGGAGGACGAACAGCACGAATCTCAGCAGCAATCTGACCCACACGTTGGCGGTCAGCGCCTTTGATGATGATTTCAGTTGGCGCAGGTGTTTCCACTTTGATGCCAGCAGGCATGTCAATGTTGACAGGGTGCGAGTAGCCAACTGCCAAGTTCAACTTGGCGCCTTGCGCCGTGGCTTTGTAGCCCACGCCGATCAAGGTCAGCTTCTTTTCGAAACCTTTGGTGACACCCGTCACCATGTTGTTCACCAGCTGACGCAAGGTGCCACTCATGGCGTTGGCTTCACGGGAATCATTGACCGGATCAAAGGTCAACTTACCGTTGTCGTTGTTTACTTTAACCAACAGGCTAGAAGCGGTGGCAAGCGTGCCGCCAGTTCCTTTGACACTGATTTGGTCTTGATTGATGGACACATCCACGCCAGCGGGGATGGTCACAGGCATTTTTCCTACACGGGACATTTTCTAGTCTCTCCTGCGCTTAAGCGACGTAGCAAAGAACTTCGCCGCCGACACCGGCTGCGCGCGCTTTGCGGTCGGTCATCACGCCTTGGGGTGTGGTGACGATGGCCACGCCCAAACCGTTGAGGACTTGTGGAATGGCATCGCGGCCTTTGTAAACGCGAAGGCCAGGGCGACTGACGCGCTCGATGCGCTCAATCACAGGGCGACCTGCGTAGTACTTCAGGGCGATTTCAAGTTCTGACTTACCGCCAGTTGTCTTGACTTGGAAGCCGTCGATGTAACCTTCATCTTTCAGCACCTGGGCAATTGCCACCTTCACTTTGGAAGAAGGAATTGAAACGGAGGCCTTGGCCACCATTTGTGCGTTGCGGATGCGAGTCAGCAAATCGGCAATGGGATCACTCATGCTCATGTTGTATCTCTCCTGCCGATTACCAGCTGGCTTTGGTCACACCGGGAATGTTGCCTTGGAAGGCTAATTCACGGATTTTGGCGCGACCGAGGCCAAATTGACGGAACGTGCCACGTGGGCGACCAGTGATCGCGCAGCGGTTACGTTGACGTGTGGGATTTGCATTGCGTGGGAGCTTCTGCAAGCCCAAACGGGCTGCTGCGCGCTCTTCGTCGCTGCGCTTTGGATCTTGAGAAATGGCTTTCAATTCCGCGTGTTTTGCCGCGTACTTGGCTACCAATTTGTCTCGCTTGAGCTCGCGCTCGATTAATGCTACTTTAGCCACGTGCCACCTCAGTTCTTGAACGGGAAACGGAAGCCGGCGAGCAATGCTTTGCATTCGTCGTCGGTCTTGGCCGTCGTGGTGATGCTGATATTGAGACCGCGCAAAGCGTCAACTTTGTCGTACTCAATTTCAGGGAAAATAATTTGTTCTTTGACGCCGATGTTGTAGTTGCCACGACCGTCAAAAGCACGGCCGGAGATACCACGGAAGTCGCGCACACGGGGCAAAGCCACGGTGACGAAGCGGTCCAAGAATTCGTACATTTGCACGCCACGCAATGTGACCATGCAACCAATGGCCTGACCTTCGCGGATTTTGAAACCGGCGATTGGCTTTTTGGCCTTGGTCACCACTGGCTTTTGGCCAGCGATTTTTGTCAAATCACCCACAGCGTTGTCCATGACCTTTTTGTCGGCCACAGCTTCGCTCACACCCATGTTGAGTGTAATTTTGGTGATGCGGGGCACTTCCATGATTGATTTGTAACCAAACTTGGTCATCAATTCTGGAGATACTTTTTCGCGGTAGTGTTGTTGTAGACGTGCCATGCTTATGCCACCTTGATTTCTTCGCCGCTGGACTTGTAAACGCGAACGCGTTTGCCATCGGCCAACAACTTAACACCCACGCGATCAGCCTTGCCAGTTGCTTTATTGAAAATAGCAACGTTGGACTGGTGAATAGGCATTGTTTTTTCGATGATGCCGCCAGTGGTGCCCTTCATAGGGTTTGGCTTGGCATGCTTCTTAACGAGGTTGACGCCATCAACCACCAGGTGCGAGTCATCGGCGCGCAGTGACACGGTGCCACGCTTGCCTTTGTCACGACCGGCGATGACGATGACTTCGTCGCCTTTGCGAATCTTGTTCATGACGGGTCCTTAAAGAACTTCAGGTGCCAAGGACACGATCTTCATGAACTTCTCAGTACGCAATTCACGCGTGACTGGGCCGAAGATGCGGGTGCCGATAGGCTCCAACTTGGCATTCAGCAAAACTGCTGCGTTGCCATCGAATTTAACGAGAGAGCCATCACCACGGCGAATGCCCTTGGCTGTACGAACGACCACAGCACTGTAAACCTCGCCTTTTTTGACGCGGCCACGGGGCGCAGCTTCTTTGATGCTCACTTTGATAATGTCGCCAACACTAGCGTAGCGACGCTTAGAACCGCCAAGCACCTTGATGCAAAGTACGGACTTAGCGCCGGTGTTGTCGGCAACATCCAACCGAGTTTCTGTCTGAATCATTTCAATATTTCCCAACTTGCACCTTGTGCACCGCATTTAGCATTAACTCCGAAGAGCCTTTGTTCATTTACAGCACCAAGATCAGTCTTGGACCCGTCATCCACACTGCGAACCACTCGCAATGCTTTAGTTTGGGTAGATAACTTCACTTTTTTAGAAGCGAAGCCCGCGATTGTTACAACATTTTTGGGCCGTGTCAACACTTTTTGAGGCAAAAACCAAGAATTTCTCGGTTTTTTAACGCCGAGTGCGTTGCTTTACCCCGTTTAAAGCGCGCTTACGATGTCAATTGATATGTTTTGGCCAAAGCTTCAAAGGCCTCCAATTGGGGGTCCACGCCAGTTTCCGTCTTTAGTATGTCGGCCACGGCGGGCGCAAGCCTCTCCGCCTCGCGGGCATCTAAAAACAACAAGCGATTGCGCCTGGCCAGCACATCTTCCACCGTGCGCGCGTATTCATAGCGGGCGGCAAATCGCACCATGGCCTCACTCAATCCTGGCCCCAGCAAATTGTCATAGCCCGGGATGTCTTTGAGCAATGCGGCATCGGCACCATAAGCCGACAAAGGATCATTGCCCATCACGGCTTGTGCACCCCACAGAGCGGTGTGCACGGTGACATCTTCGTCGGTGAGTGACAGCATTTGGGCCTTGCGAATGCATTGCATCACATCGGCCGCCATGGCCCTGTAGGTGGTCCATTTGCCCCCAGTCACAGTCACCAAGCCATTGCTGCCAACTTGGACGGTGTGTTCACGACTGACTTTTTGCGTTGCAGTGCCATTGTTTTCTTTAGACAACGCACTGGCCAGGGGTCTCAAGCCCGCCCACACACTTGTGACGTCTGCTCTGCTTGGCTTCTTGAGCAAGTATTGGGCTGACTCTTGCAAAATTTGGTCAATTTCAGAGGCCAGCGCTTGTGGCTCCCAGTCAACCGCATTCTTGGGTGTGTCGGTGGTTCCTAACAAGACCTTGCCTTGCCATGGCACTGCAAAAAGCACGCGGCCATCTTGCGTACGCGGCACCAATAACGCGGCGTCGCCGGGCCAGAAAGAGGCATCCACCACCAAGTGCACGCCTTGGCTGGGCCTGACGGTATGCGGCACGTGCATTTGCGCAGTGTCCGAGAAACGCGTTTGTGCCATGGCCTGAATGCCATCGGCCCAAACACCCGTGGCATTGACCACGCATCGCGCTTTGATACTGTGAGGCAGGCCCGTTTCAGAATCGGTGCACTGCATGCCTTCAACTTTGCCTGTTCCAACAGCCGTTAACAAACCCGTGACAGGCATGTGATTGATCACCAAGGCGCCGTGCGATGCAGCCGTACGCGCCAACGCCAAGGCCAGTCGCGCATCATCAAATTGCCCGTCCCAATATCGAACGCCACCCACCAGATTTGTGGCTTTGGCACCAGGGGCGGTGGCCAAGGTTTGTGTCCGATTTAAAAATTGAGTGGCACCCAGGCCCGCGCGGCCAGCCAACAAGTCGTAGAGCTTCAAGCCCAAACCAAAGAACCATTGGTCCCTAAGGCGATAAGCAGGCATGACGAAAGGCATGGCACGCGCCAAATGCGGTGCATTGCGAAGCAGGTTTTGGCGTTCACGCAGGGCTTCCCACACCAAGGGCAAATGACCCTGCGCCAAATAGCGTACGCCGCCATGAACCAATTTGGTTGAGCGTGACGACGTGCCTTTGGCAAAGTCATGCGCTTCGACCAAAACCACTTTGAGGCCGCGGACTGCGGCATCAAGGGCGGTGCCCAAGCCAGTGGCGCCACCGCCAATGATGGCCAGGTCAAATTCTTCAACACTGGCAAGTCGCGCGATCAATTGCGCTCTGTCCGTTTGCAAAGGCTTCATTCCATACTTCTTTAACTCGCCTCAATGAAGACGCACCAAGGCGCCCTGCACTGTGTGCATTTCAATCTTGCGCCCAATCACGCGACCGCGCAACGGCTTGACGCCAGCGCGCCAAGCCTGCCTTGCGCTGCATTTCAGAAATACGGGGCTCAAAACGTCGATCTTGCGCCCATTGTGATGTGATCTGATGCGCACTGGTCCAAAAGCCCGTAGCCAAGCCAGCCAAATAGGCGGCGCCCAAGGCCGTGGTTTCTGTGATTTTTGAGCGCACCACTGGCACACCCAATGCATCGGCCTGTAGCTGCATCAATAAATTGTTCTGACTGGCACCCCCATCGACACGCAACTCGGTGAGCGCCATGCCACTGTCTTTGGCCATGGCCTGGAACACATCGGCCACTTGCCAGGCAATGGCTTCTAAAGCCGCTCGGGCAATGTGCGCCCGCGTGGTACCGCGTGTCATGCCTATCAGCACACCTCTGGCCTGCCCGTCCCAATCGGGCGCACCCAAACCCGCAAATGCGGGCACCAAATACACATCCCCCGTGTTGGGCACACTGGCCGCCAAGGCTTCAATGTCACTGGCTTTGTCAATGATTTGCAAGCCATCGCGCAGCCATTGCACCGTGGCACCGGCCATGAACACCGAGCCCTCCAAGGCGTATGCAGTTGCGTGTGCTGCACCTTGCGGCCCTTGCCAAGCCACCGTGGTGAGCAATTTGTTTTGGCTTTGCACGGGCACAGCGCCAGTGTTCATCAACATGAAACAGCCTGTGCCGTAGGTATTTTTGGCCATGCCGGGTGCAAAGCAAGCTTGGCCAAAAGTAGCGGCTTGTTGATCGCCTGCAATGCCGGCAATGGGCACCTGAACGCCGAATAAAGTGGCGTCTGTTTGCGCCACAACACCGCTGCTGGGCACCACCTTTGGCAAGACCGAAGCAGGCACATTGAACAGCTTGAGCAAAGAGGCATCCCAAGCTTGCGTGTGCAAATTAAAAAGCAATGTACGAGACGCATTGCTGGGGTCTGTGGCATGCACCCGACCACCCGTCAGTTGCCAAATAAGCCAAGTGTCGATGGTGCCAAAGGCCAAGTGCCCTTGCTCGGCTTTTTGTCTGGCACCGGGTACATGGTCTAACAACCAAGCCAGCTTGGTGGCCGAAAAATAGGCATCGAGGACCAGGCCAGTTTTGCGTTGAATTTCTGCCGCCTTGCCGCGCTGCTTCAACAGGTCGCAAACGCCAGCGGTTCGGCGGTCTTGCCATACGATGGCAGGGGCAATGGGCACGCCCGTTCGGCGATCCCACACCACCGTGGTTTCGCGTTGGTTGGTGATGCCGATGGCTTGAATGCGCAGTGCCTCGATGCCCGCCTGTTTGACGACGTTCTGCATGACCGCTTTTTGCGTCTGCCAAATTTCCATCGCATCGTGTTCGACCCAGCCCGGCTTGGGAAAATGCTGCGTGAATTCTTGTTGCGCTGTGGCCACTGGCTGGCCATTGCGATTGAACAGCACCGCCCTCGAGCTGCTGGTGCCTTGATCTAATGCAAGGATGTAGTTCATGGGCAGAAGGTTAACCGAAACAAGTGTTCAGAAAAATGGCGCTAACCCGCATGCAAAAAAGCGACAATACACCGCATGACTTCTACATCCCTCACCGATTTCAAACAAGCACGGTTGGCCTTCATTGGCGGCGGCAACATGGCCAGCGCCATTTTGGGCGGCTTGATCAAACAAGGGCTGCCGCCTGCACAAGTCTGCGTGATTGAACCCTTTGCCGATACAGCGGCCAAACTTCAACGCGAATTGGGTGTCAAAGTGATCGCCAGCGCCAGCGCTGAGTTGGTCAACAGCGATGTGGTCATTTGGGCCGTCAAGCCACAAGTTTTTAAAGAGGCCGCAGCACCTGTTGCCCCGCACACTCACAAGGCCCTTCATTTGTCTGTGGCTGCTGGCATTCGAAGTGACAGCATTGCACGCTGGCTGGGCACCGATCGCGTGGTGCGCAGCATGCCCAACACGCCCGCTTTGGTGGGCCAAGGCATTACCGGTTTGTTTGCGCGCGCAGGTGTCAATGATGCCGACAAACAACTCATTCAGCAGGTCTTGCACAGCACGGGCGAATGGCTTTGGGTCAAACAAGAATCTGACCTCGATGTGGTCACCGCATTGTCTGGTTCAGGGCCAGCCTATGTGTTTTACTTCTTGGAAGCCATGACAGAAGCTGGCATTCAAATGGGCTTGTCTGCCGAGCAGTCTTACCATTTGGCACAAGCCACATTTGCTGGTGCCACACACTTGTCGCGCCAGTCCAGTGAATCGCCTGAAGTATTGCGCCAACGCGTTACTTCCAAGGGCGGCACCACTTATGCGGCACTGACCGCCATGGCAGAGGCCAATGTGAAGGCGTCTTTCATTCAGGCCATGTTGGCCGCACAGCGCCGTGCAGGTGAATTGGGCGATGAGTTTGGCAAAGACTGAACGCCGGGTTTGAAGGGTTTGATGGGTTTGGTGGGCCTTATGAACCTTATGCGCTGAACAGGCTGCCAACAGCAAGGCCTGCAAACACCGTAAACCCCACCCAATGGTTCAAGCGAAAAGCTTTGAAGCAACCATCGCGGGTACGGTCTTTGATCAGCACAAAGTGCCATGCAGCCTGCATGGCGGCCAAGGCCAAACCCACCTGAACCCAAAGGTGATGCGGCGCATCTAGCACGGCACCCCACACCACCAAATACGCCGCATAAAAACCCATGATGGCGCGCACATCCCAAGCACCCAAAGTGATGGCCGACGTCTTCATGCCAATTTTCAAATCGTCATCACGATCGACCATGGCGTACTCGGTGTCGTAAGCCAGAACCCAAAACAAATTTCCGATCAGCAATAGCCACGCTTGCCAAGGCACTTCGCCAGTGACAGCTGCAAAAGCCATGGGAATGCCAAAGCTGAAAGCCACACCCAACACGGCTTGCGGCATGGCCACAACGCGCTTGGCATAGGGGTAAATCACGGCAACCGCCAATGCGGCAAAAGACCAGGCCACAGTTTCGATGCGCAAAGTTAAGACGAGTCCAAACGACATGAGCGCCAAAACAGCCCCCAATGCCAAAGCCTCCTTCACACCAATGCGGCCACTTGTGACGGGCCGATCGGCTGTGCGCTTTACGTGCCGATCAAAGTTGCGGTCGGCCACATCGTTCAAACAACAACCTGCGCTTCGCATCAAAATTGTGCCGAGCGTGAACACAGCAATCAAATGCCAGCCTGGAAAACCATCGGCGGCCACCCACAAGGCAGACAAGGTGGGCCACAACAAAAGCAGCCAACCCGCAGGTCGGTTCCAGCGAATCAAATCCAAATACAAAACCAGTTTTTCACGCATCAGACATTGCACATTTTTCAGAAAAATAGTTGGCTCGCCAAGCTCAGGACAAACGCGTGACGCCTGGCAACTTGCATGCGTAAATGGCGTTGCGCAGTGCGGCGATGGCTTCATAACGTGTGAAACTTTTTCGCCAAGTTAGCACCACGCGCCGGGTGGGTGGCAAACCGCCTGCCTCATCGACAATGGGCAAATACACGATGTCTGCATCTTCGTTTTTCTTGCGCTTGGGCTGCTCGGCCAGCGCCTCTTCGGGCACCGACAAACGCGGCACCAAGGTCACGCCCATGCCTGCCGCCACCATGTGCCGAATGGTTTCCAGAGACGAGCCTTCAAAGCTTTTGCGAATGCCTTCGGCGTTACTAGAGAACCTTGCAAATTCGGGACAGACTTCCAACACATGATCGCGGAAACAATGGCCATTGCCCAAGAGCAACATGGTCTCGTTTTTGAGCTGTTCAGCGGTGATGGACTTCTTTTTGCCAAGCGGATGCTTCAAAGGCAATGCCGCCATGAACGGCTCGTCGTACAAAGGCGCTGTAGCAAGTCCTGTATCTGGAAAGGGTTCGGCCAAGATGGCGCAATCAATCTCGCCAGCCCGCAACATTTCCATCAACTTGACCGTGAAATTTTCTTGCAGCATGAGCGGCATTTGCGGCGTTTTGCGCATCGATTGCTTCATCAAGTCGGGCAGCAAATACGGGCCAATGGTGTAAATCACACCCAAGCGCAAAGCGCCCGACAAGGGGTCTTTGCCGCGCTTGGCAATCTCTTTGATTTCTGCAGCTTGTTCCAGCACACGCTGGGCATGTTGAATGATTTCTTCACCCAGTGGGGTCACGCTGACTTCGTTGGCATTGCGCTCAAACAATTTAACGTCGAGTTCTTCTTCGAGTTTTTTAATGGCCACCGACAAGGTCGGCTGCGACACAAAGCAGGCATCGGCGGCTTTGCCAAAGTGCCTTTCGCGCGCTACGGCCACGATGTATTTCAGCTCTGTCAGGGTCATGCCAATTTCTCAAGCTTTCAAAAACTCAGATTTTCCACCCAGCCAACGCGCAATGTGTCGCTCGGCCATCTCGGGGTATTTTGCCAAGAGCATAGGCGCAATTTGCCTCGCCCAGGTCAACAAGTCTTCATCGGTGGTCAAATCGGCAAATCGCAACAGGGGTGCGCCCGATTGTCGCGCCCCCAGAAACTCGCCAGGCCCTCGAATTTCCAAATCGCGCCGGGCAATTTCAAAACCATCGTTGGTGTCGACCATGGCACGCAAGCGTTCGCGGGCGGTTTCGCTCAAACGGCCGCCCTCGGGGGTGCCATACAACAGCACGCAGGCCGATGCGGCAGCACCTCGGCCCACACGGCCGCGCAATTGGTGCAATTGACTCAGGCCGAAACGTTCGGCGTGCTCAATCACCATCAAGGACGCATTGGGCACATCGACACCCACTTCAATCACGGTGGTGCTGACCAAGACGCCCATGCTGCCTTGGGTGAACTGCGCCATGACCTCGCGTTTTTCCACCACCGACATGCGCGAGTGCAACAAACCCACTGTGACACCCGGCAAAACAGCGGAGAGCTCTTCGTGGGTGGCTGTGGCATTGGTCAAATCGAGTGCTTCGCTCTCTTCAATGAGCGGACACACCCAATAAACTTGTCTGCCTTCGGCCAATTGCGCCCCAATCCGGCCAATCACCTCGTCTCTGCGGCTGTCCGAAATCACTTTGGTCACCACAGGCGTGCGCCCGGGCGGAAGCTCGTCAATGACCGAGACCTCAAGATCGGCGTAGTAGCTCATGGCCAAGGTACGCGGAATGGGGGTGGCGGTCATCATCAACAAATGAGGCTCCATGCCCTCTTCCTGCATCTTGTCGCGAAGCGCCAAACGTTGCGCCACACCAAAACGATGCTGTTCATCTATGACTGCCAATGCCAAGTTTTTAAATTTGACCTGCTCTTGAATCACGGCATGGGTGCCCACCACCAAAGCGGCTTGGCCGCTTGCAATAAGGGCCAACATTTCGGTGCGCTCTTTTTTCTTTTGACTGCCTGTGAGCCAAGCCACCTGAACCCCCAAAGGCGCCAGCCAGCCCACCAATTTGGCGAAATGTTGCTGCGCCAAAATTTCGGTTGGCGCCATCAGCGCGCATTGCCAGCCGGCGTCAATGGCCAGCATGGCTGCCAGTGCCGCCACCACTGTTTTGCCAGCGCCCACATCGCCCTGTAGCAAGCGGTGCATGGGAACGGGTCGCGCCAAATCTTGGGCAATTTCTTCACCGACGCGCTGCTGCGCTGTGGTCAATTGAAAGGGCAAGGCAGCTTTGAGTTGGTCGTACGAACCACCCCTTTTGGCTTTCAAGGCGGGCGCTCGAAGGCGGTCTCGCTCTTGTTTGGCCATGTGCTGAGAGAGCTGCTGCGCCAGCAATTCTTCTGCTTTGAGCCGCTGCCAGGCCGGATGACTTCTGTCTTCTAAAGCAGCAATAGAAGCATCAGGTGCAGGGTGATGCAAGTAAGTGAGTGCCTGCCTCAAACTGTGGATGCCTTGACCACGGGGCGCCTGAGGCCAGGCCAAAGTGGGGGGCAAGGATTCGGACAAATCGGCTCTGGACAAAGAACCTGCAATGGCCCGGCGCAGGTACGCTTGGGGCAAACCTGCGGACGTTGGGTACACAGGCGTCAGCACTGCGGGCAAATCTCCTGTCGCCGCTTTGAAAGCCGGATGCATCATGGTGAGGCCTAAAAAGCCGCCTCGAATTTCACCCCTTGCGCGGATGCGTTGCCCCACAGCCAGGGCCTTTTGCTGGGCTGGGTAAAAGCTGAAAAACCGGAGCACGCAGGTGTCAGAGCCGTCGTCCACCGTCACCAACAATTGTCTGCGTGGCCGCAATTGAACTTCGGAGGCTGTGACGGTAGCCTCAATTTGAACCGCATCACCTTCCCGGGCGTCTTGCAACTTGACGATGCGAGTTTCGTCTTCGTAGCGCAAAGGAATGTGCAAGGCCAAATCGATGTCGCGCACCAGGCCCATCTTGCGCATTGCTTTTTGCGGCGCAGACAGAGGCTTGGGGGCGGACGATGCAGGAGTGGCAACCATCCCGCCATTGTGCCGTGAGCTGAGTGCAACTCAAGCCACGCAAGTGGCGAACCGTCCAATGAATTTAAGGCAAGCTCTTTGCCGCTTGTGCCTGCACAAACGCAGAAACGACGTCGCGAATGGTTTTGCGCTCCGCATGCGACAAGGTTAAATAGCGGCCCAGCATTTCACGATCAGCCAGCCCCATTTCCATCTGACCTTCAATCATTTCTAGGACATAGGGCTTACCAAGGGGGCGTCCAAATCGCAGTTCATCAGGGCTGACTTGCAACCAATCTGCCAAAACGCGCAATTTGTCTTGCGTCGGCATCACTTTTCCCAAAAGCCAATTGCGCGCAGTGTGTGGCGTGATGCTTCGCCCCTGATACCTGAGGTTGAATGCGTTGGCCACCACGGTGGGTGACGCGCGTACTCCGGCGCTTTCCAAAGCGCTGCGCAAGCGAGCAGCGAATTGTTGTGACTCCGGTACGTTTGGCATGCCCGTACAGTACTGTCTTGGGTTGACCTGAAAGTGAATGGAGATAATTACTTTCTGCAATGTTGGTTACATTTGGAGTCGAATTCACCCATTGCAAGAGCCTCACTCACAAGCTTGCCCCTGATCAAGTCGTGGGACAATCACTTCTTTTACTTGGAACGGGCCTGTCTAGCCCTCAAGCTCATGCATACATCCTTGCCCCTGGCTCCCTCAAACGACGCTCTCCGTCAGTTCAGTTTGAGCGATTTTGATTTTCAACTCCCGCCCGAACTCATCGCTCAGCACCCCGCTTCAGAGCGAACAAGCGCCAAATTGCTAGACGGACGCGACTCAAAACCGGTCGACCGGATTTTTAAATCCTTGCCCGAGCTCATGAACCCCGGCGATTTGCTGGTTTTCAACGACACCCAGGTGATCAAGGCGCGGATTTTTGGCGAAAAGTCGACGGGTGGCAAAGTTGAACTCCTGATTGAACGCGTGTTGCCTGGCCACCAAGTGGTGGCGCACATGAAGGTCAGTAAAAAACCACCCATAGGCGGCGTGCTGCACATGGGCAAGGACGCAAAATCTGGCGCACCCGGATTTAAGGCCACCCTCACGGGCCGCTGGCCAAACGAAAAAGGCGCGCTGTTTTGCTTTGCTTTGAGTGAGGAGCCGCATGCCTTGATGGCGCAATACGGCCATGTACCGCTGCCACCCTACATCGAGCGCCCCTATGACGGCAGCGCCAGCGAAGCCGACATTGCCGAAGATGAGCGCCGTTATCAAACAGTGTTTGCGCGCAATCCTGGTGCTGTGGCGGCGCCCACAGCGGCGCTGCATTTTGACGACGCTTTGTTGGCGCAGTTGAAAGAAATGGGCGTGCAAACAGCCAACGTCACCTTGCACGTCGGTGCGGGTACTTTTCAACCCGTCAAAACAGAAAACATTGCAGAGCACACCATGCACCGCGAATGGTATGACGTGCCCAACAGCACGCAACGCGCGTTGCACGATTGCCGTGCGCGAGGCGGCAAGGTATGGGCCGTGGGCACCACCTCGGTTCGCACGCTAGAGTCTTGGGCCAAGACGGGCCAAGCACAAGGCGACACGCAAATTTTCATCACCCCTGGCTTTGAGTTTGCATGGGTGGACTGCCTTATCACCAACTTTCATTTGCCCAAAAGCACCTTGATGATGTTGGTCAGCGCCCTGGCCGGTTACGACCGAGTGATGGCGCTGTATGCCCACGCCATTGAACAGCGCTACCGATTCTTCAGCTACGGCGACGCCATGGTGCTGACACGTGCCGTTTAAGCAGCGCAATTTTTGACAACCCTTACTTAGAATGAAGCATGCTTCAATTTGAACTCCTCAAAACAGACCCCCACAGCCACGCGCGCCGCGGTCAACTGACCCTGAACCAGGGCGTGGTGCAGACCCCCATCTTCATGCCCGTAGGCACCTACGGTACCGTCAAGGGCGTGATGCCGCGCAGCCTCGAAGAGATGGGCGCGCAAATCATTTTGGGCAACACCTTCCATTTGTGGATGCGCCCTGGCCTCGACATCATGAAAACTTTTGGGGGTTTGCATGGTTTTGAAAAATGGAAGAAGCCCATCCTGACCGACTCGGGTGGCTTTCAAGTGTGGTCTTTGGGCGAGATGCGCAAAATTACCGAAGAAGGGGTGCACTTTTCATCGCCCGTGAATGGCGACAAATTGTTCATGTCGCCCGAGGTGAGCATGCAAATTCAAACGGTATTGAACTCCGACATCGTGATGCAACTCGATGAGTGCACCCCTTACGAAACCAAGGGCCATCTCACCACAGAGGCCGAAGCGCGTAAGTCAATGGAAATGAGTTTGCGTTGGGCCAAGCGCAGCCAAGATGAGTTCCATCGACTGGAGAATCCGAATGCCTTGTTTGGCATTGTGCAGGGCGGCATGTTTGAAAACTTGCGTCAAGAATCACTCGACCATTTGGTCGACATGAACTTTCCCGGTTATGCCGTTGGCGGTGTCAGTGTGGGCGAGCCCAAAGAGCAGATGCTGCAAATCATGGCGCACACGCCGCACCGTTTACCTGCCAACAAGCCACGCTACTTGATGGGTGTAGGCACACCGGAAGATTTGGTGGAAGGTGTCGCGCAAGGTGTCGACATGTTTGACTGCGTCATGCCTACGCGCAATGCGCGCAATGGGACGGTATTCACGCGCTTTGGCGATTTGAAATTGCGCAATGCGCGTCACAAAACAGATCACCAGCCGCTGGACACCACATGCACTTGCCATGCCTGCGCTGGAAGTTCTGGCGTGTCTTGGGACGATGGTGGACGTGAAGGTTTTAGCCGTGCGTATTTGCATCACCTCGACCGCTGCGGTGAGATGCTCGGCCCCATGCTGACCACCATTCACAATTTGCACTACTACCTGAACCTGATGAAGGAAGTGCGTGCTTCATTGGAAACTGATTGCTTTACAGCTTTCCAAAAGCAATTCAAGCAAGAACGCGCGCGCGGTGTTTAAGCTCGGCGTGATCTGGGTTTCAGATCACGGCGTAAGGGTCTATATGGCTTCGGCGGGTGTGGTGAACACTGTCAGCACGCCGGTATAGCCGTACAAACGGTGGTGCGCAATTTCGCCATTGGCAAAGAACCCGACCAAAGGCACATCGCCCAATGCGTGACGCACCCATTGCAACTCGGCGCTATCGCCACCAAAGTGTGGGCCGCCACGTCCTGAACAACTGACATACACCGCGCCGGCAATGCGTCTTGCAGGATGCGGAGCAGCTTCAGCTTCACTGGCGGCCAAGGCATTGGCGGTTTCGACGCTCAAAGTTTCGGGCTCGAGTTCTTCTCTAATTTCTGCACAAATTCTGCGCAGGTCGGCTTTGGCTGCTTGCAAACTCATTTGACAAAATGCCAACCGCTCGCCAGCTTCAACTTGCTCGGCAATGGCGATGCCTTTGCGAGCAGGATCAAGGCCAATGATGTGGCGCACGCGAACATCTGCACCCAAGCTGCCTGTTCGGCCAATGGCGCGTTGCCCCGCCGACGTTAAGCCGACCAAAGTAGCACGCACTGCGGGCAATGCTTTTTGTGGCTCGTTTAAAGACACTTGCAAATCTTCGAACAACACATCAAGTGCGGGTTGGCCGTCGAGTTGATAAATCACATTGCCTTGCGCCTCGGTAATTTCACGCTCTATGCTGAGCGGCGCACAGCCCTGCGTGACGCGCGACAAAATTTGTACATCGGGTGACCATGCCACACCACTGAGGCCACCCGTCAGAACGCCACCTTCTGACATGCTGAGTGCAGCGGCATCTTGCGTGCTTTTGAAGGCGTCTACGGAGGCGTCTTGGTCTTGCGCTTGCCAAGCAAACTGGATGTTCTGTTTTCGACTGGCCGTGAGGCCGCCAAACAAATAACCAGTCCGTGTACGGCCCGCCATTTCGGCAATCAGCTCGGCCAGGTCTGGTGTTTGGGGATCGGCATGCACCAAAGCACTTTGCGCCACAAAATCTGTGGGCAACGCATGTGCGCCAGAGAACACGCGGTAATGCGCTGCAGGCACATCACACAGCATCAAGGCCATACCGGGTTCGTCAAAGTATTCAGCGTTGTTGGCCGCAACACCCACCCCCACCGTGCCCGACCAATCTTTCACCAAGGGCAACTCTTGCCTTAAGTGCGTCAAGATGGCTTGGGCCTCATTGGCGTAATGATCGGTGATGTAAAGCAAGCCCAAGCGAGGCTTGGCAGCATGACCTGGCAAGGTCATTTGCGCGCGCAATTGGGCAATCACGAGGCCAGCAGCCATTTGCCACTGCGGATGCGTGGCATGGCCAAAAGGAAACAAACTCATGACATGTCTTTGGTCTTGGTAGCTGCTTTTTTGGCGGCCGCTTTTTTGGTGACCGCTTTTTTGGCTGTCGGTTTTTTGGCCGTAGCTGGCGGTACGTCTTTCATGGCATTCGCCGCAACGTCTTTGACGGCTGCAGCCGCGATATTTTGAAATTGCTGCGTCAGTGCGCCCCACCATTGCATGGGGTCCACAGCAGGTTTCTCTTTGGCAGCAGACTCTGGGGACTCTGATGCAGACGTCTCGGATGCAGGCGCCTCTTCTGCGACTTTGGCTTCGCTGCCTGCATTCAAATCAGGCATCTTGGCTGTGAAGGCCTTAGCCAAATCGGCCATGTTCACATTCATACCCTGCAAAGTTGACAAGGTCATCTTTTGAACTTCCAAGGCTTGAATGGTGGCTTTGAGTGCGTTGGTATTTTGCTCCAGCCAAAACTGAACCGTCTTGAGTTCTTGAATGCGTTTGTCCAAATCCTCGATGTTCAGGGTGGGTGCCACCCAGCTGGCCATGTTGGGCATGCCTTGAGGCGAGCCCTTGGCGCCTGGGTTGGCGGCTTGTCCGAGGTTTTGCAAAAAATCAAAACCAGGTACAAATTTTCCAAATCCGAAAGCTGATGCGTCGCTCATGGGGTGCTCCTAGAGGAAGGTATTGGGCAGAAGCTTAACGCATCGCCAAATTGCGTCAACTTGGGGACGTCTGACAAGCCGTTCTGCGAATAAGCTTGGCTTGTTTTAAACAGGAGATTCAACATGCTGACACTCTGCGGCTTTGGCGCCAGCAACTATCACAACAAAGTGAAATTGGCTTTGATCGAAAAAGGCGTCGCCTTTGAAGAAGAATTGGTTTGGGTTGGCGAAACCGACCCCCAGGCAAGCCCTCTTGGCAAAGTGCCTTATTTGAAAACTGCGCATGGCACCTTGTGCGAATCTTCCGTGATGCTGGAATACATTGAGCAAGCCCATCCAGCACAGCCACTGATGCCCAAAGATCCGTTTGCGGCAGCCAAGGTGCGTGAACTGATGACCTTCCTAGACCTGCATTTGGAATTGGTTGCACGCAACCTCTACCCAGAAGCATTCTTTGGGGGCAAGGTGAGCGATTCGACCAAAGAAAAAGTGGGCGCTCAACTCGAGAAAAACGTAGCCGCCTTTGCCACCTTGGTGGCATTCAAACCCTTCATTGCAGGTTCAGAAATGACGCTGGCCGATTGCACAGCAGCCGTTCACTTGCCTTTGATCACGGCTGTCTCTAAAACCATTTATGGCCGAGACTTCTTGGCCGATCTGCCTGTCAAAGAGTACATGAAGATGTGGTCAGAGCGCCCCAGCATGCAACGCGTGCATGCTGAGCGAAAGGCCAGTCATGAGCTTTTTATGACACGCATGAAGAGTAAAGCGTAAAAGAAAACATAAACACAAACACAAACGCAAATGCAAACGTTAATGCAAGACCTTTTGCGTCAATTGCGTTTCTAAATTTGTTCAAAACTGTGGGGGCCGGCGAGCACGCAAGCTGGCCACCCCCTCTTGAACATCAGGCCCTGCAAAGCCCATAAACTCCAAGGCCAATGAAGCGTCAAAACTGGGGCCTGCTTGGCGCAACCAATTGTTCAAGGCGTACTTGGTCCAACGAATGGCGGTTTGGCTGCCGGCAGCCAATCTGTCGGCCACTTCGTAGGCCTTGGTAAGCAACTCGGCCTCTTCTACGGCCAAAGACACCAAGCCCATGCGCTCGGCCTCCTCGCCACTGACAGGTTCACACAGCAGCAAATAGTATTTGGCTTTGGCCATGCCACACAGCAGGGGCCAAATAATGGCCGCGTGGTCGCCTGCAGCCACACCCAAACGGGTATGACCATCCACAATTTTGGCAGTCTTGGTGGCAATCGAAATGTCCGCCAACAAGCCGGCCACCAAGCCAGCGCCTACCGCCGGGCCGTGTATGGCACTGACAATGGGCTTGTCGCAATTGATCACGTTGTAGACCAAGTCGCGCGCCTCCTTCCACACACGACTGCGCACTTCAAAATCTCGGGCCATGTCTTCGACCAGCGTTAAATCGCCACCGCCTGAAAAGCCCAAACCTTCGCCTCTCAACACCGCTGCACGCACCGTGTCATCGCGCGACACATCGCGCCAAATTTCAGCCAATTCCCAATGGCCTGCATGGCCTGCTGTTGGCAATTTGCCATTGCCGCCTGGGCCATCGGCTTTCATTTGGATGTCCAATACTGAATCGCTCACGCCTCTGCGGGTGATGCGAAGGGTTTGATATCTGCTGTAGTCAACGGCTTGGCTCATGTGATCTCCTGTGTCGATGCATGCCACTTTACATGAGCCAGATTGTCGCTGGAAGTGCGCCAGGCTTTGCACGCTTGCTTGATGTGCATCAATGTCAAGCAGATGGCATGTGCCTACGATGAACGCAGGGTAGACAAAAGGAGAACGCCATGAAAAACGATTTACAAACCGAAACCCTTCGGCAATTATTGCTTGCACAAAAAGTTCAGTTGCTAGAAAAAATGAAGCAAGAGCGTGGCGGGCTCGGCAGTCGGGCCGATGCCGCAATGAATCAACTTTCTGCGGCTGAACAATCCCATGCACAAAACATCACCGAGCGCGACAACGTTTTTGCCATGCAAGAACACGATGTCGCCGAGCTAGAAGCGATCGAACAGGCGCTGGCACGGATTGCGCATGGCGCTTACGGCAAATGCCTTGACTGTGATGTGGCCATTGCCATTACGCGTCTGCTGGCTGCACCCTCTGCATTGCGCTGCATTGACTGCCAAACTGCCGCAGAAAAAGTGCTAGGTCCCGGTGCAGCATTGCACTGATTGAGCCACGCGCAGCCGTGGCCGACGGCTTAAGCGGTCAGGGGGGTAATTTGTTGGTCAATGGCACCAAACACGCTTTGGCCATCTTTGCCCTTCATCTCAATGCGAATGGTGTCGCCAAATTTCATAAAGTCAGTGCTGGGCTTACCATCCAAAATGGTTTCGATGGCGCGCTTTTCTGCGATGCAGCTGTAGCCTTTGGCCCACTCGGGCTTGCCATTCACATCGACGCTTTTGTTGCTGACGGTGCCGCTGCCCACAATGGAGCCTGCACGCACATTGCGCGTTTTGCCTATGTGCGCAATCAGTTGGCCAAAGTGAAAGGTCATTTCGGGGCCAGCCTCGCACATGCCCACTTTGCGGCCATTCCAAGTTGATTGAAGTGTGAGGTGCACCCGGCCTTGATCCCACGCATCGCCCAATTCATCCAAGGTAACCGCCACAGGGCTGAAGGCCGTGGCAGGTTTGCTTTGGAAGAAACCAAAGCCTTTGGCCAATTCATTGGGAATGAGGTTGCGCAAGCTGACATCGTTGGCAATCATGATCAGGCGAATGCCGTCGAGTGCATTTTCGGGTGTCACGCCCATGGGCACATCGCCGGTGATCACGGCAATTTCTGCTTCAAAGTCGATGCCAAATGCTTCGTCACGGCAAACCACAGGATCGCATGGGCCAATGAAGTCATCGCTGCCACCTTGGTACATGAGGGGGTCTTTGTAAAAGCTGGGAGGCACTTCAGAACTTCGCGATGCACGCACCAACTCCACGTGGTTCAAATAGGCAGAGCCATCGGCCCACTGATAGGCCCTGGGCAAAGGTGCCATGCATTGCTTGGGGTCAAATGGAAACGCGTGACGCGCTTTGCCTGAATTCAAAGTTTGGTACAAATCTTCCAGTTGAGGCGCCAGAAAATTCCAATCGTCTAGTACCTGTTGCATGCGCTGGGCAATGCCCGTCGCATAATGGGCGGTGCTGAGGTCGCGGGATACGACGACCAATTGACCGTCGCGCGATCCGTCTTTGTAAGTAGCTAATTTCATGTTGGGTCTCGAACTTGGTTTTCAGAAGTGATGCCTGAATCCTGATGCCTTCACATTTGCAATTGATTCAAAGCCACACTTCAGTTTAACCAATCTGAGACGCTCTAGAATTTCAATCAGCCTTCAATATGACTGCCACCGCCCAAATCACCACACTGCCTCGGCGCCAGCATTTGCTCGCGTTAGGTCTTTTGGTGGCGGCTTTGCATCTGTTCCTGCTTATTTCCAGCACCCACTTTTGGCGCTTACAAGACGAGTCGCCCAAAACGGGCCCATTGCAAACGCGCGTCCTTCACACCGAAACCGTCAAGCCTAACAATACACCCACCGAAAAGCCACCCTCGACTGCAATTGGCAAGCCGCCCATCCCGGCACCCCAGCCAATAGCAAGCAAGCCGAACAACACGGATGCAGGCATGCAGGCAACGGCATCGGCAGCCCTTCCAGCGCCACCCGACAGCGCGAACGAATTGCCTGCAAGCACAGACATGCAAACCAATGCGGTCGCCAGTAATGCGCCCCAAACCCCAGAACCTGAGCCTCCTGTAGAGACAAGCTCGAAGGAGGTCCCGAAAGCACCGCTAACGCAATGGGCCAAGCTGGTCAATTTTCCAGACAGTACGCAAATCAATTACCGCTTAACGGGCCAAGAGCGAGGCCTGACCTATCACGCAACGGGCGCGCTGAAGTGGCAAGTAAAAGCGGGGGCCGATTTGCCCAAAGCCTACGAGGCCGAACTTCGTGTCAGAGCATTCTTGGTCGGCAACCGTGTGTGGCGCAGTGTTGGCCAACTCAGCGATGGCGGGTTGGCACCCAAGCGGTACTCCGACAGCTGGCGAGGAGAACGTGCAGCGCATTTTGAAACCGATCAACAAAAAATCAGTTTCAGTGGCAATTTGCCCAGCGCACCCTTGCTGCCAGGCGCACAAGATCAAGTGAGTTTGTTCATACAAATGGCCGCCGCAGTCGCATCACAGAATTTCACAACTGGCGCAGAACTGATGATTCAAACGGCCACTGCACGCGATGCTGTCAACTGGACCCTTACCTACAAAGCCGATGAGTTCATTGACGTCAATGGCGACCGCTTGGAAACTCAGCGCTGGCTGTGTTTGCCACGCGGCAAGTTCGACAGCCAAATTGAAATGTGGCTGGCCAAGTCTTTGGCTGGTCTGCCAGCACGCATCAAAATTTCGCAAGTGAGCGGCAATTTCATCGACATGGAAATGCGCAGTTCAGAACCCTTGCCACCACTTGAAAATTAAGCGCCGTACAAGGCCTTGAAAAAAATATCTCGGATCCCCATCTATTTGGGACAGACTTAAGACAGAATGTCATCATGAACTTGTTGTACGAATCCGAATCCTTTGCCGTCATGCACGTGTTGGCCAACGACACGGGCGAAGAAAACAAAGCCTCTAAGCCCCCCATGCTCGAGCGACACGGCTTTGAAATTGTCGACAAGCGCTCTGGCAAAGAAGTCTATTTAGACGGCTCTTGGGCCGAGATGTTCCAAATGCACATTCAAGCGTGGCAACAAAACACGCCCACGCAAGAAGAAGTTGAAGATACCCTTGAAAAGTACACCGGCTTGGCACAGCAGCCCGTTGTAGTTCACTAATTGGCAACTAAGTTGCCTGCTTAGGCAACTCATCCCGATCGGGCACAGCCACCCACCGGTACAGCGGCGCCACAATCAACAGCACAGCAATCAATCGGCACACCTGAAATGCCGTCACCACTGGCGCACCCAACTCCAACACTTTGGCTGTGATGGCCATTTCTGCAATGCCGCCAGGTGACGTACCCAAGATCAAGGTGGCAGGATGCAAGCCTGTAGACCAAGCCAATGCCCACCCGAACATGACTGAAGCCAGCATCATGCCCAAGGTGCCCAAAGCCACTGACCACAACCATTTGGGCGCGGTGCGAACAAAATCGCGCTTGAAGCGCACACCCAAACTGATGCCAATGAAGAGCTGCGCCAGGTTGGACATTTCTGGCGTTATTGCCGTCCACTGCACTCCGAACAGCGTCAGGCCCATGGCCACCAACAAGGGTCCCATGAACCAAGGGTTGTTGCGTTTGATGGCATTCATGAACAACGCGCCCGCGCCAGTGGCCAATGCCAAGTAAAAAATACCCGGCCATTCCAACAGACGTGGACCGGGCAGCAAGCTGCTGTTAACTTGAAGACCCCATTGCGATTGAAACCATTGCATGCCAAACGGCAAGCAGACCACCACCAGCACCAAACGCAAACTGTGAGAAGCGGCAACCAAATCAGACCGGGCTTTGTTGCGATCCGCCAACAGGGTCATTTCAGATGCCCCGCCAATGGCACTTGCAAAGTAAGTTGTGGCGCGCAAGCTTTGGGGCGCCATTACAGGTAGATCGGTCGCACTGCGGTATTGCAACCAAAGACCAAAGCCATAGCCCAAGGCCAGTGCCCACAAAATACCCAACACAATGGCCCACCACAAACTGATCACCAATTGCCCGACTTCGGCCGTGAAATACAAACCCAATGCAGCACCAATGACCCACTGCCCCACATTGCGCAAATAGCCAGAACTCCGTGTAGGCGCTCCCGCAATGGAGCAGGCCGCTACGCCCAGCAAAGGGCCCAGCATCCAAGGGATGGGCGTGCGCAACCATTGGCACAGCAAAGCCGAGGCCAAGGCCACCAACAAGGTCAGGCTAATTTGGAAGAAATACGGCAAAGCGGAAAACACCTTAGCAACCACACCCATGGGGCGCAGTCGACATCTTCAGTTTTTCAAGCATGCTTGCGAATGCTGTCGGCCAAGGTGTTGACCATCTGGTCTATGTGTTCTTTTTCCACAATGTAAGGCGGGCAGAGCACCAAGTTTTCACCAGCAGATCGAACCAACACGCCTTTGTTGAAACAGTCCAAGAAAATGTCGTAAGCCCGCTTGCCAGGCGCGCCCGGAATGGAGGCCAATTCCACGGCGCCCGCCAAACCTAAGCTTCGAATGCCAATCACATTGGGCAAACCTTTGAAAGCACTGTGCATGGCATCGCCCAACACGGGGCCCATTTGGCCCGCACGGGCAAACAGATTTTCTTCTTTCAGCAATTTCAAGGTGGCAATGGCTGCTGCACACGAGACAGGATGACCCGAGTAGGTATAGCCGTGGAAAAATTCGATGGCGTAATCGGGTGCGCCCGAATTCATCATGGCGTCGTAAATGAAATCACGGCAAACCACGCCGCCCAAAGGAATGACACCATTGGTGACACATTTTGCAAAGTTGAGCATGTCGGGCACCACGCCGTAGTAGTCAGCGCCAAAGTTGGTTCCCATGCGGCCAAAGCCAGTGATCACTTCGTCAAATATCAACAAAATGCCGTGCTTGTCGCAAATTTCACGCAGACGCTTGAGGTAGCCCTTGGGCGGCAAATACCAACCTGCAGAACCAGCCACCGGCTCCACAATGATGGCCGCCACGTTGCTGGGGTCGTGCAGCGCCAAAATGCGGCCCTCCAACTCCAACAAGGGGTCTTCTTGCCATACAGGCTCCTCGTTGTGGATGTAGGCGTGGTTGACGGGGTCGTGAATGAAACGCATGTGGTCTACGCGGGGCAACAATTGCGCGCCGTAGACTTTGCGGTTGGCCGGCAAGCCACCCACACTCATACCGCCAAAGTTGACGCCGTGATAGCCCTTTTCGCGGCCAATGAACACGTTGCGGTGGCCTTCACCTCGGGCACGGTGATAGGCCAAGGCCACCTTCAAGGAGGTGTCTGCAGCTTCTGAACCCGAGTTGCAAAACAGCACTTTGTTCAAATCGCCTGGACACAAATCGGCAATCATTTGGGCCGCTTCAAAGGCCTGGTCGTTGCTGATTTGAAAGGCAGTGGCGTAATCGAGGGTGTCGAGTTGCTTTTTAATGGCTTCGGCAATGGGCCTGCGGTTGTGCCCCGCGCCCACGCACCACAAACTGGAAATACCATCGACCACTTGGCGGCCGTCGTGGGTGGTGAAATGCATGCCTTCTGCGGCCACAAACACGCGGGGCGCTTGCTTGAAATGGCGGTTGGCCGTAAAGGGCAACCACTGGTGGTCCATGTTGAAGGCTGCTGCGCTTGCAGGATGCTGGATTTGTGGGGTAGACATCTGATCACCTCGCCGCCCCAAGGGGCATTAAATTCATCAAATGAGCAGTGTAAACCCGACAAAGCCTGACTTTTGGCAAAGCCAGCGCGTCCCTGCGACAATGTCGCCTATGAATCACGCATTTATTCTCACGCTATCCTGCCCAGACAGAACGGGCATCGTGCACGCCGTTTCTGGCTTTTTGCTAGAGCGCGGCGGCAACATTGAAGAAGCCGCTCAGTACAACGACCACGCCACCGGTCTATTTTTTATGCGGGTGCAGTTTGCCTGCGACCAAGTCAGCGAAGCAGATTTGCGGACGCAACTTGAAAGCTTTGCCACCTCATTTGGCATGAACTGGAACTTGCACAGCACCACCCAGCCCATGCGCACGGTCATCTTGGTCAGCAAAGAAGGCCACTGCCTGAACGACTTGCTGTTCCGCTGGAAAAGCGGTTTGCTGCCCATCGACATTCGCGCCATTGTGAGCAATCACCGCGAGTTCTACCAATTGGCGGCCAGCTACAACGTGCCCTTTCATCACATCCCCGTTACGGCAGCCAACAAAGCCGAGGCAGAAGCCAAACAATACGAGATCATTCAATCGGAAGGTGCCGAGTTGGTGGTGTTGGCACGTTACATGCAAATTTTGTCGGACGATCTGTGCCGCAAGTTGTCGGGCCGTGCCATCAACATTCATCACTCCTTCTTGCCCAGCTTCAAGGGTGCCAAACCCTATTACCAAGCACACGATCGCGGTGTCAAACTGATTGGTGCCACTGCGCACTACGTCACTGCCGACTTGGACGAAGGCCCCATCATTGAGCAAGACGTTGCGCGTGTAGACCATTCCAAAACAGTGGAAGACCTCACCACCCAAGGCCGCGACACCGAGAGCCAAGTGTTGGCCCGTGCCGTCAAATGGCACAGCGAACACCGGGTGCTGCTGAACGGCCACAAAACCGTCATCTTCAAATAATGCTGAATCGCTTTTTTCTTTGAAAGCTTTGACATGAACGCCATCACCAACACCGATGCACTGACTCGCGCAGACCGCCAAGCTCAGGTTGTTGCAGCACTGAGCGCGGTGCTGCCCAAGCATGCCTTGCTGTACACCTTAGAAGACACTGTGCCCTTTGAGTGCGATGGCCTCACGGCTTATCGGGAACGTCCCCTGGTGGTGGCATTGCCTGAAACTGAAGCCCAAGTGCAAGCTGTTCTGAAGGCTTGTCATGCCCTGGCCGTACCTGTGGTGGCGCGCGGTGCAGGCACCGGCTTGTCGGGTGGTGCCATGCCTCACAAACTGGGCGTGACCTTGTCCATGGCCAAGTTCAACCAAATTGTCAAAATGGATGCCGTCTCACGCACTGCGGTGGTTCAATGTGGTGTGCGCAACTTGGCCATCTCAGAAGCGGCTGCACCTCTAGGCTTGTATTACGCACCCGACCCGTCCAGTCAAATTGCCTGCACCATTGGCGGCAACGTGGCCGAAAACTCTGGCGGTGTGCACTGCTTGAAGTACGGCCTCACTTTGCACAACGTGCTCAAGGTCAAAGGTTTTACGATTGAAGGCGACCCCGTCACCTTTGGCAGCGACGCATTGGACACGACGGGCTTTGATTTACTCTCGGTACTGGTGGGCAGCGAAGGCATGTTGGCCATTACCACCGAAGTAACGGTGAAGTTGGTGCCAAAGCCTCAATTGGCACGCTGCATCATGGCCAGCTTTGACGACATTCGCAAAGCAGGTGATGCGGTGGCTGCAGTCATTGCCGCCGGCATCATTCCAGCCGGCTTGGAAATGATGGACAAGCCCATGACTGCTGCGGTCGAAGATTTTGTGCACGCAGGATACGACCTGAATGCAGAAGCCATTTTGTTGTGCGAAAGCGATGGCACGCCCGAAGAAGTAGCAGAAGAAATTGGCCGCATGAGCGACGTGCTGCGGAGCTGTGGCGCCACGGCCATCACCGTGAGCAAAGACGAAGCTGAACGCTTGCGTTTTTGGAGCGGCCGCAAAAATGCTTTCCCTGCATCGGGCCGCATCAGCCCAGATTACATGTGCATGGACTCCACCATTCCACGCAAACGTTTGGCCGATATTTTGTTGGCCATTGCCGAGATGGAAAAGAAATACCAACTGCGTTGCGCCAATGTGTTTCATGCAGGCGATGGCAATTTGCATCCGCTCATCTTGTTTGATGCAAACGATGCCGATCAAATGCACCGATGTGAATTGTTTGGCGCCGACATTTTAGAAACCAGTGTGGCCATGGGCGGCACCGTCACTGGCGAGCACGGCGTGGGCATTGAAAAACTCAACAGCATGTGCGTGCAGTTTTCAACGGAAGAAAACGCGCAGATGTTTGCTCTGAAAAAAGCTTTTGACCCCATGGGTTTGCTCAACCCTGGCAAAGTCATACCGACCCATAATCGCTGTGCCGAGTACGGCAAGATGTTGGTGCGCGGCGGGCAAATTTCACACCCCGATTTGCCGCGATTCTAAGGAACCACTGCACTTTGAAAACCCAGCCACTGCGCTGGGTTTTTTGTATCAACGATGGCCAAAAATAGCGGTACCCACGCGCACGCACGTGCTGCCCTCTGCAATGGCCGCCTCTAAATCACCCGTCATGCCCATGGACAAAGTGTCCAGCTTCAAGCCTGCCGCATTCAAACTGTCGAACAAGGCTTTGGCTTGACGGTGAACTGAACGCGCGGCCGCTTCGTTTTCTGCGGGCTCGGGAATGGTCATGATGCCGCGCAACTGAAGGTTTGGAAGTTGTGCAACAGCCTGCGCCAACGCCAAGAGATCGGTGGGCGACACGCCCGATTTGTTGCTGCCGCCATCGACATTCACTTGCAAGCAAATTTGCAACGCAGGCAGGTGTACAGGCCGCTGCGCAGACAAGCGCTCGGCAATTTTCAAGCGGTCTATGCTGTGGACCCATGCAAAGTTTTCGGCCACCAGCTTGGTTTTGTTGCTTTGAATGGGGCCAATGCAATGCCACACCAAGGGCAAATCTGCCAATGAAGCGATTTTGTCGACGCCTTCTTGAATGTAGTTTTCACCGAATGCCAACTGCCCTGCAGCAAATGCATCGCGCACAGCTTGCGCTGGCATGGTTTTGGACACGGCCAACAATGAAACCGCATCTGCGGGGCGACCAGCCGCAAGAACTGCAAGCTCAATTCGCTTGCGCACTTGGGCGAGGTTGGCGGAAACTGAATTGCTCATGCAACAAGCTTACCAAATCCCAGAAGCCCCAAAAAACGCCCCTGCTTGGCAACACGTTTTGCATTTGGCGCGCAGTCTCGATGCATCGGATGTGCATTGGTCAACCGGTGAAGCACCTTGGTTGCGCATCGACGGTCACCTCAAGCGCTTAACAGACTGCCGCAAAACACATGACCCGCAAGACCCTGCCCTGACCCATGCATTGAGTGCGTCTGCGGTGCACTGCATTCGAAATGGTTTGTTGTTGGCCCATGCCAACTTAAGCCCCTCAAACGCCGCACCTCACCCTCACAACAACCTCGATTTCGCAGTGACGCTGCCTGCACTAGGGCGCTTTCGCGTCAATGCCTTTGAGCAAGCCCGTGGACCGGCCTTGGCGGTGCGTTTGATCGCTCAGCATTTACCCAGTTTGTCTGACCTTAAAGCGCCACCATGCGTTGCCAGCTGGGGCTTTCAGCGACATGGTTTGGTACTGATCACAGGCCCCACCGGCAGCGGAAAATCGACGCTGCTGGCAGCCTTGTTGCATCACATCAACACCCACCGGGCGGCCCACATTTTGACCTTGGAAGACCCGATCGAGTTCATCCACACACCTCAGCAAAGTTTGGTCCACCAACGCGAAGTGGGGCGCGACACGCCTGACTTTGAGTCGGGCTTGCGTGCCGGCCTGCGTGAAGACCCCGATGTGTTGCTGGTGGGCGAGCTGCGCGACAGCACCACCATCCGTCTGGCACTGACTGCTGCCGAAACAGGCCACTTGGTCTTGGCCACCTTGCACACCGCCAGCGCGCCTCAAGCCTTAGATCGTTTGGTGGACGCATTTCCTTCTCATGAAAGAGAAAGTGTGCAGGCCTTGTTTGCAGAAAGTCTGGTGGCGGTATTGGCCCAAACCCTGTGTCCTCACCGGTCGGGGCAGGGCCGGGTGGCCGCCCATGAAGTCATGGTGGCCACGCCAGCCGTGCGCAATTTGCTGCGCGAGGGCAAAGTCAGCCAGCTTTACGCCTTGTTGCAGACCGGACAAAGCGTAGGCATGCAAACCTTGGACCAAAGCTTGCTGCGCTTGTTTCAAAGTCAAGAGATCACGCTAGGGACACTCAAGAAGCTTTGCAAATACCCGCAAAACTCAAAACTGATAGACAATCAGGCTTAGAAGATTGACGTTTTGTGCAGTCTTTTTGTCCACCCTTTTATTCAAACCCAAACACTGAATTCACCATGAGTAGCCTGAACGCCAAAACATACGAATCCGCACCCTCACAACATGTGGCCTTTTTAGGCCTGGGCGTCATGGGCTATCCCATGGCAGGTCACTTGGCACGCGCGGGTCATGCGGTCACGGTTTACAACCGCAGCGAAGCCAAATCAGCAGCATGGTGTCAAGAATTTGCAGATTCAAAGCAGCCAGCACATGCACCCACACCCCGCGAAGCCGTTAAAAATGCCGACATCGTGTTTTGCTGTGTTGGCAACGACGACGATTTGCGTGCCGTGGTGTTGGGCCCAGACGGCGCTTTTGCGGGCATGAAAAAAGGCGCTATTTTTGTCGATCACACCACCGCATCCGCCAACGTTGCACGCGAGCTCTACGAAACAGCCAAAGCCCACGGCCTCAACTTCATTGACGCGCCTGTGTCTGGCGGTCAAGGCGGCGCCCAAAATGGGTTGCTCACCGTGATGTGTGGCGGTGATGCCGCCATCTTTGAAGCCACCAAGCCCGCCGCCATGGCCTTCTCACGAGCCTACACGCTCATGGGCGAATCAGGCGCTGGCCAACTCACCAAAATGGTCAACCAAGTGTGCATTGCTGGCTTGGTTCAAGGTTTGTCAGAAGCGGTTGCTTTTGGCCAAAAAGCAGGCCTCGACATGAACCTGGTGTTGGATGTCATTGGCAAGGGCGCCGCACAAAGCTGGCAAATGGACAACCGCGGCAAAACCATGGTGGTCGACAAATTTGACTTTGGCTTTGCAGTCGACTGGATGCGCAAAGACTTGGGCCTGGTCATGGACGAAGCCAAACGCAATGGTGCACGCTTGCCTGTGACGGCTTTGGTCGATCAGTTCTATGCCGATGTGCAGCAAATGGGAGGCAAGCGTTGGGACACTTCTAGCCTGATCAAACGCTTGAAATGAACAATTTGAGAGTGGCTTGCTTAACTTGAAGCCATTGTCTTGAAGCCATTCAGCCATCAAAAAAGGGCTCTGAAATTCAGAGCCCTTTTTTCTTATGGCTTGTTGCTTGGGGCACTCCCCCTGCTATTTACAGCTTAGGTTGTGCCTGTGGCGAAAGCGGCTGTGCACTGATGCGCTTGAGCTCTTCCTCGGTGATGCTTTCAAACACACGCACCACCTTGACCACACCACTGACGCTGCCACTGCGTGCAATCTCAGAGGCGCGCTGCGCTTCACGGGGGGTAACGCGGCCCATCAGGTACACAACACCGCGCTCGGTGATGACTTTGAAAGCATTCGATTGCAGGTCTTTGGCATCGACCAACAGGGCCTTGATTTGACCTGTGGTGATTGCGTCTTTGGAACGCTGCGTGAGTGAACTGGCAGGCTCAATGGCCAAGTCGTTGACCACGGAGCTGACGTTTTCTTGGCTTTTGGCCAAACGCTCGGCACGCTCTTTTTCTGCTGCCGAGCTGACTTCGCCAGTGAGCAGCACCATGCGGTTGTAGCTGGTGACATTGACATGTGCCGCATTGCTGAGGTTTTGGCGCAAACCTTGAGCGGTGCGCAATTCAATGCCTTCATCTTCTAACTGAATACCTGTGGTGCGGCGGTCAATGGCCACCATGCCACTCATCACGGCGCTGCCCACCACCAAAGGGGCACAAGCTGAGAGGCCGGTCACCACGGCACTGACGGCCAAACCAGAGAGCATCCAACGTTTGAAATTGAGTTTCACTTGCATCGTCCTTAAAGAATCTTTTGTCATTTTAATCGGGTCGGCTTTGAATGTGAATGTTGGTGCGCATTAAGAAAGGGTATCTTGATCGCCCATGAGTTGCGCGTCAACGCCATCACACAAACAATGCAAAGCCAAATGTTGAACTTCGCGAATACGGGCTGCACGGTCGTGCGGAATACCCACATGCACATCGGTTTCGCGCAAAGCCTTGGCCACTGCCCCACCGCCTTTGCCCGTGAGGGCTATCACGGTCATGTCGCGCTCGTGCGCTGCATGCAAAGCGCGCATCAGCCCTTCTTCTTCGCCGTGCGCTGTGAGCAACATCAAGACATCACCCGCTTGACCTAAAGCTCGCACCTGACGTGCCAATCCGGCATATGCAGGGTCGCCTAAGCCTTCGTGGCGCAGGGCGATGGCGGCCAACTCCGGGCGCTCACGCTCAAAGCCACCCACAAACAGGCTGGCGAAATAATGCGCCAGCGCGGCGGCGCTTCCCTCACCGCAGACCATGACTTTGCCGCCACTGGTGACACAGGCCATGAGTGCTTGTACACCCGCGTCCAGGGGCTTGGCCAGTGTTTCGGCGGCCTGGTACTGCAGGTCGGCACTGTCGATGAAATGTTGCTGAATGCGCAGGTCTAACATGAGTAGCATGATACCCGCAGGTGATGCAAGACCCTCTATTTAGAACCCGGCGCCAGCATCAAAGGCCGCCTTCTGCCAAACCACGCCCTCTGGCTCCCACGCCACAACATCGAAACGGCTGGGCGGCAGGCGTTGGCAACGCCACAAATAGTAGCGTGCCGCAAAGACAATTCGCCGCTGCTTGGTAAGGCTGACGCTGGCCAGCGCGCCACCAAATTGACGAAGTGCGCGCTTTCTAACTTCGACAAATACCAAGGTGCCGTCGGTTTCTTGCAAAATGAGGTCAATTTCGCCACCACCCCTGCCTGGCGTTCGATAATTGCGGTGTAACAAGCGCAAGCCCTGTTGTTGTAAAAAGTAAAGCGCCGCATCTTCTGCAGCATCGCCAGATTGTTTGGTAGTTTGCTTGCGACTGGTTGGCATACTGCTTTGATTTGAAGGACCAAGGAACCCCATTGACGTCGATTTACAGCCATGCCTTTTTAGCCGCCCGCGAGGCAGTGGGTCCGCAAAACCACCCCGTCAGCACACTCTATGTGGTGGCCACCCCCATTGGCAATCTGTCAGACATCACGCTGCGCGCTTTGTATGTGATTGAAAGGGCCGACACCCTGGCCTGTGAAGACACACGGCACACTCAGCAACTGCTGCGCGCCTACGGCTTAGACCGCAACAGTGCCCAACTGCTGGCAGTGCACCAACACAACGAAGCCGAGGCCGCTGCGCAAGTGATTGAGCGCTTGGCACAAGGACAACGCGTGGCCTACGTGAGTGATGCAGGCACACCCGCCATCAGCGACCCCGGCGCACGCTTGGTGGCCGCCGTGGCTGCGGCAGGCTACAGAGTCATGCCGCTACCGGGTGCAAGCAGCGTGACCGCCTTGCTCAGTGCCGCAGGCATGACGGGTGAAGGCGGTTTTGTGTTCTCTGGCTTTTTGTCGTCGAAGGCTGCAGAACGCCAACGCGCCATTGAAACACTTCAGGGCGAGTCGCGTGCCGTGGTGCTTCTTGAAGCGCCGCATCGCATTGAAGCTTTGGCACAAGCTTTGTCTGTTTTGGGTTCGCGCTTGATCACGGTAGGCCGTGAGTTGACCAAGCAGTTTGAAACGGTGCTCACCCTCGAGGCCCAAAAACTGCCCGCATGGTTTGCAGAAAAAGCCGATCATGTACGCGGTGAATTTGCCTTGATCATTCACGCCATCGACAAACCCAAGCAAGACATCAGCGAAGCTTTGGACGCCAACAGTTTGCGCACCTTGAAATTGTTGCTCACTGAGTTGCCGTTAAAAACAGCTGTGAAGCTAACCAGCGACATCACTGGCGCTTCCAAAAATGTGGTTTACGACACTGCGCTTCTTTTGAAAAAGGGCTTGGACTAGCAATAATATTTGCGGTGCATCGGCGAGTGAGACACCCCTTGATAACTTAACGTTTGCGCAGCCCCAGCCAAATCACGGTACCCACCACCAAAACTGCGCCGACCAATTGAATGGGCGCAATGGCTTGGTCTAACAAGGCCCACGCCAAGACCAGGGCAAAGACGGGCTCAACGTTCATGATGGCCGAGTTGCCCACCACGCCCAAACGAGGTAGCACCGTGAACAAAATGGTGAACGCCGTACCATACAAAAAGGTCAACATGCCCAAGCCCCACCAGCCTGCTGGCGCATTGGGCAAATGAAAGCCGCCTTGGCTAAAGGCCGCTGCCACAGCCAATACACCGACCAAAGACATTGAAGAAAAGGTACGCAAACGGCCATCTAAACCGGCAGTTTCGTGTTGGGTGTAGACCAAGGCCAAGCCAAAGGTGGCAGAGGCCGCCAAGGCAAACGCCACACCACTGCCAATTTGCGACCAGTGTTCGGAGGCGCCCAAGCCAGAAGCCGCACCCAATACATCCAAGGCCAAAGCCAAGCCAACCAAGATGACAGGCATGCTCCAGAGCACCGCTTTTTCGGGTTGGTGCTTGTAGAGGACGCGCGCCCAAAATGCTGTGGACAGCGGATAAGTGTTGAAAGCCAGCAAGGCCAAAGCCACAGGCAATCTGGCCACTGCAGAATACAAACACACGCTCTGAACAGCAATGATCAAGCCGATGAGGGGCAAGTATTTCTTGTGACGCGGCGAGAGTTGAATTTGCACTTTCTGCTGCCACAAAATCAAACCCACCACCAAAGCTGTCAAGGCGCTTCGAAAGCTCACAGCCGTGATCACATCGACGCCGTGGTTGAAGGCAAAGCGTGCCGCAACATGGTTGGCGCCCATCATGAAGGCCACCAACAACAAGGTGGCAAACGCCGTCACAGACAGGGCTTTGGTTTGCTCAGTCATGCGTTCACGGTGCGGGATAAAGGCCACGCACTTGAGCATGCAATCGACTGAGGCCCAACAGCGCGTCGGTGTAAGGCGTGCTGATTTGGGTCAATTGACCCAACTCTTGCACGCTGCTGACCAGCGCGTCTAGCTCTACTGTTTTTCTGGCTTCTACGTCTTGCAACATGGAGGTTTTGAAGGCGCCAAGCTTCATGGTGACCGCATGCCTGTCTTCGGGCGTTTGGGCAATGGGGATGCCAATTTTTTCACCAATGGCTTTGGCTTCTAGCATCACCTTCGAGACAAAGTCGCGTACCAGATCGTCTTTCAAAATGAGATCGGTGGTGGCGCCTGTGATGGCACTGATGGGGTTCACCGTCATGTTGCCCCACAGTTTGTACCAAACGTCTTTTTGAATTTGTGCAGAGGCACTGGCGTTAAAACCTGCTGCCTGCAAATCGGCCACCAACTGTTGTATGCGTGTGCTGACCTTGCCATTTTGTTCAGCAGGCTCGCCCAGAATCAAGCCTTGGCCAAAGTGATGCCGCACCACCCCCGGTGCATCGAGTGAACAACTGGCATGCACCACACAGCCAAGCACATGATGGGCTGGGATGGCTTTGGCAATTAGCCCATCTGGATCGATGGTGTTAAGCGTTGTGCCCTGCAATGTGCCACCAAAACCCTGAAAGAACCACCAAGGCACACCGTTCATGGCCGTCATGACCATGGTGTTGGGGCCCAACAAAGGTGCAATGCCTTTTGCAACATCGGCCATGGCGGGCGCCTTGACCGCCACAATGACCAAATCTTGAGGACCTAAGTCTGCAGGCTGCGCAGACACTTTGACATCTGCCTTTAGGCGAGTATCTGGTGCTTGCGTTTGCACACACTGCAGGCCGTTTTTTTGCAAAGCGTCTATGGTGGTACCGCGGGCCACCACACTCACCTCGTGACCGGTTTGAGCCAAATGCACACCGATCCAACCACCAATGGCGCCTGCGCCAAAAATGCAAACTTTCATAAACGATAGCTTTCTTCGGGTCGCACCAAACTGCGGTCTACTTGTCTGATGAGGGCGTCAAGCACATCGGTGCCGGCACCATGATTGGGATTGAACTGCAGTGCGTCGCGCGTGCATTTGGCAGCAATGGCTTCACTCACTGGAATGACAGCTTGTGGGCCGCCCATGCTGAACGTAGCGAGTTGAATTTCACAGGCGCGCTGCAACGTCCACAAAATGGCGAAAGTTTGCGGCAGTGTGGCGCCCCAAGACAACAAACCATGGTTGCGCAAAATGACCGCTTGCTTGTTGCCAATACTGCTGAGCAAACGGGGCGCTTCTTCACCGTGAATGGTGATGCCTTCAAAGTCATGGTACGCAATCATGTCGTGCAATTGCGCTGTGTAGAAATTGGTTTGTTGCAAACCATCTTTCAAACATGCCACCGAAATGCCTGCTGTGGTGTGCGTGTGCATCACGCAATGCGCCCCAGGCAGGCCATCGTGAATGGCGGCATGCACAGTAAAGCCTGCTGGGTTGACAGGATAGGGTGAGCCATCCAAGACCTTGCCCTGAATGTCAATCTTCACCAAATTACTGGCAGTGACTTCGCTGTAATGCAAACCAAAAGGGTTGATTAAGAATTGTTTTTGTGAGCCACTCACTTCTTGCGGCAAACGCAAGGTGATGTGGTTGTAAATCATCTCGGTCCAGCCCAAAAAAGCAAACACCCGGTAGCATGCAGCCAACTGCACACGCGCCTCCCATTCTTTGGGGTGCACTTCGTGATGCAATGACCGAACTGGCGGTAACTGATGCGTCAACATGGTCAATACACCTGGCCAGACGTGGGCAACTCAATGCCGGCATTGGGCTTGAATTTTTTAACCAAGGCCGCGGTTTGGCGCACCAAAATTTGGGTGTCTAAACCGACTGCCACAAACAAAGCGCCCAAGGCCAAATAATGTTTGGCTTGTGCTTCGTCCGACGTCAATATGCCAGGCGCTTTGCCTGCCTTCAAAATGCGTGCAATGGCATCTTCAATGGCGGCCTGAACTTCGGGGTGATTGGGATCGCCCACATGGCCCAAAGACGCAGACAAGTCAGCGGGGCCAATGAACACACCATCCACACCAGGCGTGTTGGCAATCGCATCGAGATTTTTTAAAGCTTCACGTGTTTCGGCCTGAACCAATAAGCAAACATGTTCGTTGGCCTCTTTGGTGTAGTTGGGAAACATCCCCCAACGAGAAGCACGTGCACCCCCCATGCCGCGGATACCGCCCTTGCCATCGTTCTGTGGATAACGCATGGCCTGCACCAAGTGCGCAGCTTGTTCGGGTGTGTCCACCATGGGAATCAACAGGGTTTCTGCACCCAAATCCAAATATTGCTTGATCAATGCCGCGTCACCTACCGGTACACGTGCAATCGCATTGTTCACAGGATAGGCTGCAATGGCTTGAAGCTGCTGCTGAATGCTTTGCAAATTGTTCGGCGCATGTTCGCCATCGATCAGCAACCAATCGAAGCCGGCCATGGCGCAAATCTCTGCGCTGTAGCTGTTGGCCAAGCCTACCCACAAACCAATTTGCGCTTGCTTTTCAGAGATGGCTTTTTTGAAACGATTGACAGGAGTTTTCATGTGGCTTCTTTCAGTTGAATTTAAATTGCAGACGACCTAAGGGGCCGTAGTCTGCGTCGAACACATCGCCCACTTTGGCAGGCACTGGTTTGGTGAATGAGCCGGCCAACACAATTTGACCGGCCTTCAAATGTTCACCCCAAGGCGCCAACTTGTTGGCCAGCCAAGCAATGCCCACGGCAGGGTGGCCTTGCACACCCGCCGCCAAACCCGTTTCTTCCACCACACCATTCAATTTGAGAATGGCACCGCACCAAGGCAAATTGGTGCTCAGTGGATTGACTTTTTCTGCACCCACCACAATGCCGGCATTGGCTGCGTTGTCGCTGATGGTGTCAAACACTTTCCGCATGACTTTGGTGTGACGGTCAAATTGCTCAATGCGTGAATCGATGATTTCGATGGCGGGTGTGACGTACTCAGTGGCAGCCAAGACTTCTTCAACGGTGACGTTGGGGCCTTGCAAATCCTTTTTCAAGACAAAGGCCAACTCAACTTCTACGCGTGGCACGACAAAGTCTGTGTAGGCAATGTCTAAGACTTTGCCTGGCGTGCAGGTGTACAACATGCTGTCGAGCAAGGTGCCGTAATCGGGTTCATCAATTTGACTGGCCTGTTGCATGGCACGCGAGGTGAGACCAATTTTGTGGCCAATCACTTGTCGACCTTGTGCCAATTGCAAGGCCACCCAAGCACGGCTCACACGGTAGCCATCTTCAATGGTCATGCCCGGAAAGCGTTTGGAAAAATGCTCAACTTGCTTGCGCGTGGTTTGCGCTTGCTGCAATTCAGCGGCCAGTTCTGCAATGCGTTGGGAATCAAACATGGCGTACTTTCAAAGGGCCGCAAACAAAGGATGGATATTGCTGTGTTTGTTGTCAAACACTTCGGGACCCACATCAATTTGCAAAGTGATGCCAATATGCCGTCTGGCAAAGACGTCCGCAAAGTGTTTTTTAGTGACCTCAACCAACAACTCACCAGCCCGCTGTTGAGTGGCTTCGCTTCGGCCCTTGCCCATGCGCACGTTCAAATAGACAAATGCGTAATCTTCAGAGCCCCCATGCGGGTTGTTGTCAAACTTTGCGGCTTGGCGGCCTGCCGTGCCGCCATCGGCCACAGCATAGTGAGGTGCAGGATACGCCAACACCCGCGTACCGCCCGTCGGAAAAACTTGTTTACCGGCTTCGTCGACCACGGTGAGCATGGCATCGGCCAAGTCACGGCACAAGACTTTCATATTGGTTTCGGTGTCGAGCTGTCCGGTGTAAAGAATGACTAAATGAGGCATGAGAAACTTTCAGTGTGAATTACAAACGGCTGGCACCCGCTGCATAAACTGCCGACGGATCTTTCAAAGTCTTGAGATTGAGCGAAGTTAGCAATTGGCCCGCCTCATCTGTGACTGGGCTGACGGGAAACACCACATTGATTTGTCCTGTGCCCGAGCTGGGAAAATAGGGCGTGACCACTTCAGCTTTGCCTTGGTACTGGTCCCAGCCCAACAAGCCAAGCAACATGGCAGTGTCGTGCATGAAACCTTCCCCATGGCCTTTGGCTGCGTATTCAGGCAGCATGGCGCAAAAGGTTTTCCAATCGCCGCGCTGCCACATTTCAACCACGCCGTGGTCTAACTGCTCTAAAAATGGACTCCACATTTTGTTGGCGTACTCTGGCGCCAAACCATTTTGTGCAAAGCGATGCGATAAGGAGCCGCTGGCAAAGAAAGCCACCTTGCCATCGTAGTGCTGCTCTACCGCGCGGCGCATGGCCCAACCCAATTGCGCACTTTCGGCCAATGAATGAACCATGCAAAGCGCAGAGACCGAAATCACTTTGTAGTGCCGATCGGCGTTCATGTAGCGCATGGGCACCAGCGTGCCGTACTCCAAAGCCAAGCTGGTGTGCTCGTGCGCCAAGGTTGTGACGCCTGCTTCATTGCAGGCCTTGGCCAAGATGTGCCCCAGTGCTGGGTTGCCGTCGTACTCGTACGGCATGTTGCTGATGAAGTGCGGCAATTCATTGCTGGTGTAGTTGCCTTTGAAATGCACTGCATTGTTCAAGTGATACGCAGAGTTGACCAACCAGTGCGTGTCAAACACCACGATGGTGTCTACACCCAAGGCGCGGCAGCGTCTGTCAATTTCGTGGTGGCCATCGATGGCGGCTTGGCGCGTGCCTTTTTGCGGTCCGTCCAACTCGCTCAAATACATGGACGGTACGTGCGTGATTTTGGCCGCGAGTGACACTTGTCCCATGCTCAAACTCCCCAATGAGGTATGTGGTGCGAGCCCATCGACACCGCTACGTTTTTAGGTTCGCAAAAAACTTCATAGCTCCAAGTGCCGCCTTCGCGGCCAGTGCCGCTGGCCTTGGTGCCGCCAAAGGGTTGACGCAAATCGCGCACGTTTTGGCTGTTCACAAAACACATGCCGGCTTCTACCGCTGCGGCCACGCGGTGCGCGCGGCCAATGTTTTCGGTCCACACATAACTGGACAAACCGTATTGAATGTCGTTGGCCAATTCAATGGCATGGGCTTCGTCGCGGAACGGAATGATGCAAGCCACAGGGCCAAAGATTTCTTCTTGCGCAATCTTCATGCGGTTGTCGACATCAGCAAACACCGTGGGCCACACAAAGTTTCCGTTCTTCACGCGGTCTGGTAAATCCACCGCATAGGAGGGTTTGTCCAAACCACCGCACAACATCGTGGCGCCCTCTTTAGGACCCAACTCAATGTAGCTTTTGACTTTGGCCAAATGCGCTTGGCTGATCATGGGACCCACGATGGTATTTTCGTCCAATGGATCGCCCACTGAAATGCGCTTGGCGCGCTCCGTGAACTTTTGCACGAAGTCTGCGTAGATGCTTTGCTGCACCAAGATGCGACTGCCCGCTGTACAACGCTCACCGTTGTTGCTGAAAATCATGAACACTGCAGCATCTAAGGCGCGTGGCAAATCGGCATCTTCAAAAATCACAAACGGCGATTTACCGCCCAGTTCCATGCTGAACTTTTTGAGGCCTGCACTTTGCACAATGCGATTGCCTGTGGCGGTGGAACCTGTAAATGAAATGGCGCGCACATCTGGGTGCGACACCAAGGGCTCGCCTGCATCGCGGCCATAACCGTGGACCAAATTCAACACGCCGGGTGGCACGCCTGCTTCCAAAGCTAACTCGCCCAATCGTGCGGCCGACATGGGCGACAACTCGCTCATCTTCAACACGGCCGTGTTGCCAAAGGCCAAGCAAGGCGCCACTTTCCAAGTGGCGGTCATGAAGGGCACATTCCAAGGACTGATCAACGCGCAAACACCCACAGGGTGAAACAGCGTGTAATTCAAATGGGTAGGCGTGGGATAGGTGTGACCGTCCACGCGGGTGCACATCTCTGCAAAGTAAGAAAAATTGTCAGCTGCGCGCGGCACCAATTGCTTGCCCGTTTGCGAAATGGTTTGACCGCAATCGCGCGTTTCTGTTTCTGCAATTTGGGGCACATGTTTGGTGATGAGTTCACCCAACTTGCGCATGATCTTGGCGCGCTCTGTGGCAGGTGTGCCAGCCCATTTTGGAAAAGCCGCTTTGGCTGAAGCCACGGCTTGGTTGACTTCTTCGGCGCCTCCCGAGGAGACTTCGGCCAACACTTCTTGTGTGGCAGGGTCGCGCGTTTCAAATGTGTGTGAGCTGGCAACGGCTTTGCCGTCAATCAAATGGTCGATGCGCATGTCTTTGTTCCTTTATTCTGTTCTTGGTTTGACAGGATTCACTCACCCAAGGTGTTGACCAATTCACCAACCCCTTCAATGCGAGTGACGATCACATCGCCCACATTGCAATTCACCACGCCATCGGGCGTTCCGGTCAAAATCAAATCTCCGGGTTGAAGCGTCATGAATGCACTGAAGTATTCAATCAAAGTGGGCACGTCAAAAATCATGTCGCGCGTGTGGCCGCTTTGTGTCACTTGGCCATTGACTGTGGTTTGTAAACTCAAATTCATGGGGCTGCCGTAGGCATCGTGAATATCTTTGGCGTCCACCCACCATGGTCCAATGGGCGTGCAGGTATCGCGATTCTTCACACGGAAGTTGGGGCGGTACCAATTTTCTAAATAGTCACGTATGGCGTAATCGTTGGCCACGGTGTAGCCGCCCACATAGTCGTACGCATTTTCTTTTTTCACATGCTTGGCGGTGCGGCCAATGACCACGGCCAACTCGCACTCGTAGTGCATGTAGGCTACGCCCTGCGGCCGGCGTGTGATGGCCTTGTGACCGATCAAAGACGCTTCACCTTTGACAAACACCAAAGGCTCTTCAGGCGCTTTGAACGCCAACTCTTTGGCGTGATCGGCGTAATTCAAACCCAAAGCCAAAATGGTTCTGGCCTGCGGCACAGGCGCCAAAGGCGGCAACCACACCACTTCGTCAAACTTCAAACGTTTGCCAGGCCAAGGGCTGCGCGTAAGCAACAACTCGCCGTCCGATTCAACGGCTTCGTGAATGGCGCCAGCCCATGCAATGCGTGCGTGTTTCATATGGCACCTCCCACGAATGTGTTGACCAAGGTGTCAAAACCATCGGCCGAAATTTCCACCACATCGCCTACCTTGGCGCGAGGGCGTTTGCCATCGGACAAGCAGTCGCTGCCGAGCAACAACACATCGCCTTCTTGAAACGTCATGAACTCAGAAATGTCTGACAGCAATGTTTGTGATTTGCGCACAGTGTCTGCGTAGTTCACACGCTGTACCTCTTTGCCATTCACCTTGACGGTGAGTACCACCGAGTCGGTCTTGACCTGCGCAATGCCCAGTGCTTTGGCGCCCACGCCCAAGAAGCCATCGACACATTTGAACTTCACAGGCGGTCTGTAATAGCTCTCGTGCGGAATGGACACATCATTGACCAATACACAGGCTGCGGGTTTTGCATCGGCACCGAACACCCACGCCAAATTGGCGCCAATGTCTACTTCGGGCACAAAACTTGGCAACGCAATGCTGCCACCAGCACCCGTAAACGTATTCGCTGTTTTGATGAACAGCACAGGTACTTTAGGCGCACCTTTGTGCGGCGCTTCAGGCATTTGCGGCGCTCTTAAATTCCACTCTTGCTGAAAATTCAGCAAGGCGCCATACACCGTGCCCTGCGGCCAAAAGCGTGTGTCGCTGTTTGAGTTTTGATTCATCTTGCTCATTCCATTTCTTCTACCGCCTCGTCCATTGGAGAGGTCTCCAGCTGAATCACGGCATCTAACAATTGATACAACTGCGCTAATTTTTGTTTGCCCAGTTCACTTTCCATCCAGGCGTAGTGCGCCTCAATGGCTTCTGACAACTTGGCCACTTTTGACAAGCCTAGCTTTGTAGCGCGCACCACGGTTCTGCGAGCATCTTGTGAGCAGCGGCTGCGCTCAATCAAGCCATCGCGCTCCATCCGCGTGAGAACACCCGTCAAGCTAGGTCCTAGTAAAAAGGCCTCCCGTGCAACACGGCCTGTTTCTACGCCCTCCGCTTCCTCTGTGCTGTTGGCGTGCTCACCCAATACACGCAACACTCGCCATTGCTGGTCAGACAGCCCATGTTCTCGAAGACTGGGGCGGGTGTGCGTCATCACCGCCTCGCGTGCTTGAAGCAGCAGACGAGGCAAATTGCGGTGAACGAAAGCTTGTTTTTTCATGTCGTCTTGATTTATTTAACATGTTAAATTAATTTCAAAGAGACGCGAAATCGGGTTAACCCGCTCTCTTGCCAGAATTTGCTGTGCAGGCTTGCACAGTGAGCCTTTGCAAAGGGAATAATTGAGCCATGCAAACGTCTTTTTTTGAAGCCCACCCCATCCGATTGGTCCAAGCGCCCATGGCCGGATCGCAAAACCACTTGTTGGCTGCGGCCGTTTTTAAAGCTGGTGGCCTCGGCAGTCTTCCTGCAGCCATGTTGAATGCCGATCAACTGCACAAAGAATTGACGGCCTTTCAAATGGCCGTCGCGGCAGACATCAACGCCACTGCATGGGGAAACTTCCTGCCGGTCAACGTCAATTTCTTTTGCCACACGCCGCCGTCAGCCCAACCAGAAAAAGAGTCTGCTTGGCGTCTCAAGCTTTCATCGGTTTATCAGTCGTACGGCATCGATCCCCTGTCTGTGGGTTCTGGCCCTGGCCGCGCACCGTTCAGCGAGGAAAGCCTATCGCTCATGGGCCACTTCAAACCAACCGTGGTCAGCTTTCATTTTGGTTTGCCCAAAGCCGAATGGGTGCAGCAACTCAAAGCTTGGGGCCTTCAAATTTGGTCGTCTGCCACCACGGTGTCAGAAGCCCAATGGCTAGAACAACACGGCGCAGACGCCATCATTGCCCAAGGCCTTGAAGCGGGTGGCCATCGCGGCATGTTTCTCACAGAAGATCTAAGTACCCAAGTGGGCACTTTGTCTTTGCTGCCTCAAATGGTGAAAGCGGTGAAGCTGCCCGTGATCGCGGCAGGCGGTATTTCTAGCGCTGCAGCTGTTAGCGCAGCCAAGGCCTTGGGCGCCAGTGCGGTACAAGTGGGCACGGCGTTCTTAACCAGCCACGAAGCCACCACCAGTACCTTGCACCGGCAAGCCCTGTTGTCAGAGGCCGCTCGCCATACCGCCTTGACCAACCTGTTCAGTGGCCGCCCTGCGCGCGGTATCGTGAACAAGTTCATGCAAGACTTTGGGCCCCTCAACTCAGAGGCGCCAGCCTTTCCTTTGGCCGCAGCCGCCGTTGCGCCTTTACGAGCCGCCGCAGAGGCCAAGGGTTCCGCTGACTATTCGCCTCTGTGGTCTGGCCAAAACGCCTCCGATTGCGAAGCCTTGCCCGCGGCTGACATCACGCACAAACTCTTGCAAGGGTGGGCATGATCTGGCCTTTTTCAAATTTGTTCCCGACAGGGTGTTAGGCTAGCAACATGGCCAAAGACAAAACGATTTTCACGTGCACCGATTGCGGTGGCACCACTCCACGCTGGTTGGGCAAATGCCCCGCGTGCGGCGCCTGGAACACCCTCATTGAAAGCACGGTCGACGCGGGGGGCAGCGCCAAAAACCGCTACACCAGCCAATTTCAAGCGCTGGCCAAAACCTCAGAGCTCACCAAACTAGGCGACATTGAAGCCACCGATGTCGACCGCAGCCCCACCGGCATTGAAGAACTCGACCGTGCTTTGGGCGGCGGCGTGGTGGAAGGCGGCGTGGTCTTGATTGGCGGCGATCCGGGCATTGGCAAATCCACCTTGCTGTTGCAAGCCTTGGATGCACTGCAACGCAAGGGCATGAACACCTTGTATGTCACGGGCGAAGAAAGCGGCGCCCAAGTGGCCCTGCGCTCCAGACGTCTGGGCTTGGACCACAGCCAAGTGCAGGTGCTGGCCGAAATTCAGCTGGAAAAAATCCTGGCCACATTGCAAACCGAGCGGCCCCACATTGCGGTCATCGACTCTATTCAAACGGTGTATTCCGACCAACTCACCTCGGCCCCAGGCTCGGTGGCGCAAGTCAGAGAATGTGCCGCTCACCTCACAAGGGCGGCCAAAGCCACCGGCACGGCCATCGTCTTGGTGGGCCACGTCACCAAAGAAGGTGCTTTGGCAGGCCCCCGTGTTTTGGAGCACATGGTCGACACCGTTTTGTACTTTGAAGGCGACACCCACAGCAGCTTCAGACTCATTCGGGCCATCAAAAACCGCTTTGGCGCGGTCAACGAGATTGGCGTTTTTGCCATGACCGAAAAAGGCCTGAAAGGTGTTTCCAACCCCAGCGCCATCTTTTTGTCGCAACACGATGAGCCCGTGGCGGGCAGTTGTGTCATGGTCACTTTGGAAGGCACCCGGCCTTTGTTGGTCGAGATTCAAGCTTTGGTTGACAGTGGTGGGCCCAGCCCGCGCAGGCTGTCGGTGGGCCTAGAAAGAGACCGCTTGGCCATGCTCTTGGCGGTCTTGCATCGCCATGCCGGGGTGGCTTGCATGGACCAAGACGTGTTCGTCAATGCCGTAGGCGGCGTTCGGATCAGTGAGCCAGCAGCAGACTTAGCGGTAATGTTAGCAATCACTTCATCACTGCGTGGCAAGCCCTTGCCCAAGGGTTTCATTGCCTTTGGTGAGGTGGGCTTGGCGGGTGAAGTGCGGCCAGCCCCCCGCGGCCAAGAGCGCCTCAAAGAGGCTGCCAAATTGGGCTTTACCGTGGCCGTGGTGCCCAAAGCCAATGCCCCCAAAAAGAACGACAAAAACTTTGAAGGCCTCACCATTTACCCGGTTGACCGCATCGAAGACGCCATGAACTGCGTTCGAGGACTTTAAGATCGGCGCATGAACTTCACCCAAATTCTCATTCCCATCGGCGTTATCGCTTTCATCGCTGGGGCTTGGCACCAATACCAATGGGCTGGCGTCGCCATCGCCAGTGGCGCAGTTGTGATGTGGATCTTGCTCCACTTCACGCGCATGGTGACCGTGCTCAGCCGTGCGGGCAATCGCCCTATCGGTCATGTCGCCAGCGCCGTCATGCTCAATGCCAAGCTCAAAAAAGGCGTCAACTTGATGCACGTCATCGCCATGACCAAGTCTTTGGGCGAGCGCCTGTCTGCTGAAAATGAGCAGCCCGAAATTTTCAAATGGACGGACACTGGCGACTCTTTTGTCACCTGCACCTTCCAAAGCGGAAAACTAAAGGCGTGGGAATTGACCCGTCCATCAGTCAGCGACACCGAAGAATCACCGCAGACAAACTGAATCTCCCTGAATATCCCCACCGAACCCTCGTAAAATGACAGTTTTGCGATTCAGGCAACAAAGGACAAAACAATGAGCACCGCAACCCCCTCAATGGAAGACCGTGACGGCAAAATCTGGATGGACGGTAAGATGGTCGAATGGCGTGACGCCAAGATCCACGTTCTGACCCACACGCTGCACTATGGCTGTGGTGCCTTCGAAGGCGTTCGTGCTTACAAAACCATCAATGGCACTGCCATTTTCCGTTTGCAAGAGCACACCGACCGCTTGTTCAACAGCGCCAAAATTTTGCGCATGAAGTTGCCTTTTACCAAAGAAGAAGTGAACGAAGCCCAAAAAGCGGTGGTCCGTGAAAACAATTTGGAAAGCGGCTACATCCGTCCATTGACATGGATTGGTTCGCAAAAGCTGGGCGTCAGTCCCAAAGGCAACACCATCCACCTGATGGTGGCCGCATGGACTTGGGGTGCATACCTGGGCGAAGAAGGCATGAAGCGCGGCATTCGCGTCAAAACTTCTAGTTTTACACGCCACCACGTCAACATCACCATGACGCAGGCCAAAGCGGTCAGCAATTACACCAACTCCATCTTGGCCAACATGGAAGCCACCGATGAAGGTTACGACGAAGCTTTGTTGCTCGATACCTCAGGCTTTGTGTCTGAAGGCGCTGGTGAGAATTTGTTTGTGATCAAAGACGGCGTGATCTACACCCCCGACTTGTCAGCGGGCGCCTTGAACGGCATCACACGCAACACCGTGTTCCACATTGCCAAAGATTTGGGTCTGGAAATTGTGCAAAAGCGCATCACACGCGACGAAGTCTATATTTGCGACGAAGCATTCTTCACTGGCACAGCCGCTGAAGTGACGCCCATCCGCGAACTCGATCGCATTGAAATTGGTGCGGGCAGCCGCGGCCCCATCACCGAGAAAATTCAAACAGCGTTCTTTGACATCGTGAATGGCAAGAATCCAAAGTACGCACACTGGCTAACTCGCGTTTAACAAGGACCTGACCATGAGCCAAGCTGTTGAACTTCTGGCCAAAGACCTTAACCCACAAGGCGGTGTCTTTTGCCCCAGCCCCAAAGCTGACATGAAAGTTTGGAACACGCACCCCAAGGTCTACTTGGACGTGGCCCGCGAAGGCCATGCCAAGTGCCCTTATTGCGGTACGGTATACCAACTCAAAGCAGGCGAAGCAGTCGGCCACGGTCACTGATTCAAACTGTGCTCCCATGGCGGTGCCTACGCTGACCATTGCGGTCCTGACCAAAAACGAAGCGCACCGCATCGAAGCTTGCCTGGCAAGCGCCGCTTTTGCAGATCAAGTTTTGGTGGTTGACAGTGGCAGCACCGACAACACCGTTGCTTTGTCTCGCCAAACGGGCGCCGAGGTTTTTGAATACCCCGACTGGCAAGGGTTTGCGGTGCAACGCAATCGCCTCATTGCACACGCCAAAGGTGATTACATCTTTTTCTTGGACGCCGACGAACTCATCACACCGGCATTTCAAAAAGAACTTCAAGCCATCGTGCAATCCAACGCCAAAGCCGTCTGGCAAATTCAATGGCGCATGGTGGCTTACGGTCACGAATTGAAATACTACATCTCGCGTTCTAAAGTGGAACGCTTGTTCAGGCGTGACATGCTCAAAGAATATGTGGGCGCAGTCCACGAGCAAGCCATTTTGCACAACGAAGATACGGCCACACCGACACCCCGCAAAGTCATCTCTGCCAAGTTACTGCATCACTCGCGCGAAACAGTTCGAGGCAGTTTGGAAAAGCTCACGCAATACGTCATGCTGGGCGCCAGCAAACGTGCGCAAGCAGGCAAAAAAGGCGGCGTCATTCGCGGCTTGGCATCGGGCCTGTCGATGTTCCTTCGCTTGTACATATTTCGCTTGGGATTTTTGTGCGGCGGCGCTGGCTTTTTGTATTGCTTGTTTGTGGCCTTGGAAGCCTTCTTCCGTTATGCCGCATTGCATTACGACAAAGACCACTTAAGCAACAACGTCGGCCGCGCCTAATCACTCAACGATTCACTCATCGATTGACTAACCCATCATCGTTTTGAGTCAAGCCTGCTTGCGCGGGCGGCTGATAGCGCCACGCCAGCGCCACCAAGATCAACACAGGCAGGCCCAACAAAGCCGTTGCATTGAAGAAATCAGCGTAACCATGCGCGTTGACAAAATCACCCGAAAAGCCTGCAATGAATTTGGGCAAGAGCAACATCATAGAGCTGAGCAACGCATATTGCGTGGCTGAATATTGAACATTGGTGAGAGACGACAAATAGGCAATGAAAGCTGCGGAGGCAATGCCACTGGACAAATTGTCGGCCGACACCACGGCAATCAAGGCATTGACATCATGACCGTGGCCACTGAGCCATGCAAACAACAAATTGCTAAGGGCACTGAGCACAGCGCCCAACATCAAGATGCGCATCACACCCCAGCGCAGCGCCATCACGCCGCCAATGAACGCGCCCAGCAAGGTCATGAGCACGCCATAGACCTTGGTCACGGTGGCCACTTCTGCTTTGGTGTAACCCATGTCAACATAAAAGGGATTGGCCATGATGCCCATCACCACATCGCTGATGCGATAGACCGCGATCAAGCTCAAAATCAATGCGGCTTGCCATTTGTAGCGCTTGAGAAAATCGGCAAAGGGTTCAATCAGCGCACCCTGCAACCATTCTTGGATGTTTCTGGCAGGCGGCAACTCGGCTTGCGCTGGTTCTTTGGACATCAACACCGTGACACAGCCCACCAACATGCTGGCCGCCATCACCAGATAAGCGGTTTGCCACGCTGCATGCATGTAACCTGTGGCGCCTTCACCTTGCACCCATGCCGCCACCCACAAAACACCCGCGCCGGCCCAAATCATGGCCAAGCGATAACCCGATTGATAACTGGCTGCCAAAGCGGCTTGCTGCGTTGGATCGGCAGACTCAATGCGAAAGGCATCCAAAGCAATGTCTTGCGTGGCGGAGCCTACGGCCACCAACAAGGCGCACCACACCACAGGACCCAAAGTTTGTGAAGGATCGCTGAGTGCCATGCCCACCAAACCCACCATCACCATGCTTTGTGCCAACAGCAGCCAACTGCGGCGACGGCCAAGCTGATGTGTGAGGAAAGGAATGGGCAGGCGATCGACCAATGGCGCCCAGACCCATTTAAATCCGTAGGCCAGACCCACCCAGCTGAGGTAGCCAATGGTGCTGCGATCGATGCCCGCCTCGCGCAGTCTGAAACTTAAAGTGCCCAACACCAACAGCAAAGGCAAACCAGCGGCAAAGCCTAAGAGCAACATGCGCACACTGGCGGGTTGCAAATAGACGCGCCAAGAGTCAAGCCATGAGAAGGAAGCAGTGGAGGTCTTTTCAGTCATGCGCTCATTATCCAAGTCTCCGAACGAATTTCTAGACTTAAGTCCCTTGAAATCTGATCTCGCGGCACTATGATTCGTGCATGTGTTGGCGTTGCGTAACAAATCAAGACCCTCAACTCTCTGATGCGCCCTTGGCGGCCCTTCAAGGTGTTTCGTCGCGTCGCCATTTCTTAAATCGCTGGGGAACGGGTCTGGGATTCTCGGCCTTGGTTCATTCAGCGGCCCAAGCGCAAGTCGATGTCGGTCAATCCTCCAGTTTGCGCAAACTGGTGCCCGCTGAAAGCCTAGAAGAATCGGCCAAACTCCAATACCGACAAACCTTGGGAGAGGCCAGCAGCAAAGGGGCCTTGGCACCCGATGACTATCCCCAACTCAAGCGCCTGCGGGCCATTGCAAACCGCCTGATTCCGTACACCGCGCAGTGGAACCCCAACTCACGCAAGTGGAAATGGGAAGTCAATTTGATTGGCAGCAAACAGCTCAACGCGTGGTGCATGCCAGGCGGCAAAATTGTTTTTTACACGGGCATCTTGGACCAATTGCAATTGACCGACGATGAAGTCGGCATGATCATGGGCCACGAAATGGCACATGCACTGCGCGAGCATGCCCGCGAGCGTTTGGCCAAATCCAAAGCCACCAGCATGGGCTTGTCTGTGGCCTCGCAGTTGTTGGGCTTAGGGCAATTGGGCGATGTCGCGGCCAACGTTGGCACGCAATTGCTCACCCTCAAATACAGCCGAGACGATGAGACCGAAGCCGACTTGGTGGGCCTAGAGATTGCGGCACGCGGCGGCTTCAAGCCTGAGGCCAGTGTGCAACTGTGGAAAAAAATGTTGGGCGCTACAGGGGGTGGCAAAGGTCAACCTGGCTTCTTGTCAACCCACCCCAGTGGCAACAACCGCATTCAAGAGCTAGAAGCCAACTTGCCCAAAGTTGCACAACTCTACGAACAAGGCCGGCAAAGTTCGGGCAGCCCTCAGCTCAACTGAAATCAAGCGCTTGAGATCGACTCAGGTACCGCCTACATAGGGATTGCTTCGGCGCTCACGGCCAAAGGTGCTTTCTGGGCCATGGCCAGGAATGAACACCGTGTCGTCACCCATGGGCCACAAACGCTGCGTGATGCTGGCAATCAAGGTGTCGTGATCGCCTTGCGGAAAATCGGTGCGGCCAATGCTGCCCGCAAACAACACATCTCCCACAAACGCACGTTTGATTTCGGGTGAGTAAAACACCACATGGCCTGGCGTGTGGCCGGGGCAATGGCGTACGTTCAAGGTGTGTGCACCCAGCTCAACGGTGTCGCCATCTTGTAGCCAACGGGTGGGGGTGAACACTTCGGCATCAGGAAATTGAAACATGCGCCCTTGATCCGACAAGCGGTCAATCCAAAACTGATCGCCAGGGTGGGGGCCAACGATGGGTAAGTTCAAATTGCGCGCCAAAACGGCTGTGCCGCCTGCATGGTCAATGTGCGCATGCGTCAGCCAAATTTGCTCTAGCTTCAATTGATGCTGGGCCACTGCAGCCAAGATCAAATCCAAATCGCCACCGGGGTCAATGACCGCGGCTTGACGCGTCTGATCGTCCCAGACCAATGAGCAGTTTTGTTGAAAGGGCGTAACAGGAATGGTTTGGTACTGAAGCATGGCGAAATTTCAAACGGTTTCAAGGCGCTGCGTATGCAAGTCAATGCAAACACCAGCGCAATTTAAGTGCGTATTGTGAGGGTTCTTTCTTTCCACAAACCATGAACACCCCACTTTTTCGACCCCAAGTGACGCAAGCCAAACAAGCCTCGTGGCTGGGCGGTATTCATTTGGCCCACAACCCTCGCTTCAGCCTCATGGCAGGTGTGGCGCTGGCGTTGGCCAGCGCACTCATGGCATTTGGCGCGTGGGGCAAAGTAGCGCGCAAGGTCAGAGTGCCTGGCGTCCTCATGCCGCACACTGGCACCGTCGAGCTCAGTGCGGTCCTGCCAGGCATCCTGCAGGCACAACTTGCGCAAGAGGGGCAATGGGTTGAGCATGGTCAAGTTTTGTTTGTCCTCAACACAGACAAAACCAGCGCCGAGGGCAGCGCATCGTCTCTTCTGGCTTCACATTTGGCACAGCGGCATCTGCTTTTATCGGCCGAGCAGGCCTCGCGCACCGCACAACACCAGCAACGCGAAATTCAATTGGCTGCGCGCATTCGGTCGTTGGCACTTGAGGTTTCGCAAGCCGAACAAGAACACGCCCTGGTCTTGCGCCGAGTTGAATTGGCCCACAAAACAATGCAGCGCTTTGCCTACATGGCTTTAGAAGGTTTTGTGTCCGACATTCAAACTCAAAACAAACAAGAAGATTTACTCGATCAGCAATCGCGCTTAGAAAATACCAAACGAAGTGGCATGGCATTGGCGCGCGAGCACATCGCGGCTCAAGCCGACTTCACCAATCTGCAAAAACAATGGCGCCTAGATCAATTGATTTTTCAGCGCAGTTTGGCCACCCTCCAACAAGAGGTCACCGAAAACAATTCACGCAACAACAGCAGCGTGTTGTCACCGCAAGCCGGGCACATCAGCACCATCCATTTGCCTTTAGGCGCCATGGTTCAAGCAGGCCAAACAATTGCCAGTTTTGTGCCCCAAACGAAGCCCGCATCATCTGAAGCTCCTCGCCATCCCGTTTTGATTGCTGCACTGTTTGCACCCACTCGCACAGCAGGTTTTATTCAGCCTGGCCAAGACGTGTGGCTTCGACTTGCGGCGTACCCGTATCAAAAATTTGGCCTTACCAAGGGGCGCGTGATGAACATCAGTGGCACTCCCATCGCAGCACAAGATTTGCCACACGGTCAAAGCGCAGCGCTTTTAACGTCTACCCAAAGCAATGAGCCCCTCTACAGAATTCAAGTGGCGCTGGCATCGCAGCAAGTTGTGGCATTTGGCGAGTCGCATTTGCTGCGCCCCGGCATGACCCTCGAGGCAGACATCGTTCACGATGTGCGGGGCATTTGGGAATGGATTTTCGAGCCTCTCTTGGCCATTCATGCCAGGCAACAAACGTCATGAACTACATCCAGCGCATCAGAGCTTCGCACCTGAATCGGCATGGGTTCATAGATGTCTTGGTGGGCATCGTCATTTTTGAGGTCGTTTATGTCTACGTCATTACTTCTTTCTTCAGTACGGTAATCGATCCCAGCAAAGCCCCAACAGTTTCTTTGAATTTCGTTATTTTCACTGGATTGCTGGTTGCGCCTTTTGTTGAAAATTTACTGTTAATTGGTATTGCAGCCCTTCACGAAAAGATTTTCAAGCGCACAGCTCTATTTGTCATAGCGCCTTTGCTTTTAACGTCACTCCATTTTTTCAATTTCAAGGGCTTGTCGTATCCCATCTATTTTCGTGTCTTGTCCTTGTTCCTATTATTTTTTGTTTACTTAAAGCAATACGACTTGCACAAGTCAGAGATCGGCATCTTCAAAGCCTTGCTGCTGTCTAGCGTCATTCATTTTGCAGTCAATCTCAGCGGCATTTTGACTGTCGTTTTCATAGAACCAGATTTCGACGCTGAAACGATTTTTTCAGCACAACAAGGAGAGTGAAATGAGAAGTTTGGAATTTGAAGAATTGAACGAAGTTCAAGGCGGTGGTATTGCTTTTCAGTGGGCTATCAAAATGGGGGAACTGATAAGCCACGCAATCACGATTTACGAAGCGTCATCCAAAATTGAATTTGAACCCTCCAGCTATGGCTCTGTAGACGCTAGTGGTTACAACCCAATGGGTGACTACACCAACGGTATCTGCGCCCGATAAGTCACTGTGCATTAGCCTGCGTATCAGTGGTGCGCAGGCTTCTTTTCTCAAGCATTTGAAATGAGCTTGCCCTTGAACCCTGTCTTGCAACTTCAAACATCCGAATGCGGCTTGGCCTGCTTGTGCATGATTGCCAAAGCACATGGCCAACACTGG
>JACCDG011865766.1_pt1 | contig 66986 bp, 64 predicted proteins | sample 7442471 | NCBI WGS metagenome assembly JACCDG01 (sample SAMN15323444, study PRJNA562643) | freshwater metagenome | isolation source: river surface water | place: USA:Blue River Watershed | collected 2017-08-17 | reverse complement strand
CTTTCCGACGAGCTTCTCGTACGAGTTCTGACGTCTTAAAAAATTCTGCTGCGGTTGGTACATGGACGTACCACTTGTGTCCAATTTTCCGTCCTTCGATTTTTCCGTTCTTGATGAGCATCAAGAGGTAATCCTTCGTATAGCCAAAGTGCTTTCCTGCGTCTGTTGCAGGTGTATATTCTTTCCCCTCTATGGTGAGCACATTCGCCATGTATAAAAAACTAAAATGTGCTTATATTATATAAGTTTTTTTGTTGTTTTTCTGTAGTAAATATTCAGTGAGTGGGGATAAGAATTACAAGTAAAAAAATAAATGGTAAAAAAAATTTAGTCTAAAAATATTTCTCTATCCTGCTACATTATTTTTTAAAAAATAAACTCACGAGTTTCAAATTAAAACCTTATAGTTACAAGGGTTTATATACAACTATTTTTTAGAAATTGTATGAAACAAAAACAATAAAAATTTCAGATATAGCTTAAATAAAATATCATTATCTAATTAATAGTATTATCTGGTTTAGACAAGATAACTATATTTTAGAACGTATTAATTCGATTGTTTCATTTACAATGATTCGAATTTCACTAGAAGTCACACCGTCAACGTTCGAGAAATGTATGACATGCAAAAGAGCTACTGATCCCGCTGAAAGAATGAGTACACAAAATAGTATAAAAAAATATGGATACATACTGCCAGTTGTCTTTCTTTCTGGTACAACATTCGGGACAGATGCTTCGATGGTAGGAGACACAATCTCTTGCTGCATCAAAAGACGCTCTTCAAAGGTAGGCCTAGACTTCTCTTCGACTGAATTAACTTCTTCACTGATTGACTCATCTACAGTCTGTAGGGTATCAGTCGTACCAATATCTGAAATAGCAGGTTTTGAACGTCGTATAGTTGGTGTCAGTACAGTAGTCTCTGAATCCACAACACCATCAGAAAGATCAATAACTTCTAATTCTCCAGACATGGCAACTGTATTGCCTCTATTGATCACCTTAAGGTCATCGCCAATATCTTCAGAAGCGACTCGCTGCACACGTGTCGCTTCTGACTCAATATGTATTTTTTTTGTTCTAGGAATTAAATCTTGAGTATCTGACTCATAGCTGATAGCTACATCTTTGTGGGGGTTTGGAGTGCTATTGATTTTCAAGCGGTGTTCTTCAATAGTTTTTTTAGCATGTTCACGAGCTTTAACACGAGACATTCGTTTTTTTTCAACTCGATGATGACTTAATTCTTCTTGGTTTACATACCAAGTCCTACCTATTAAGTGAGCACTTACTTGGCCACTTCTACACAATTGACCAACATAATCTGTGGCATAGCCAAGGTCACGAGCAGCTTTTGATGCCTTTATATAGTTTTTTCCATCAAGAACAAGTGCTTCCATATACCCTATAGTATACCTATGCTTAGAGAAATGTATACGAGCTTGACTGGGTATATTGTGTGAACGAGTCTATGATTTTTCCTCCCGAATATGCTTCGTAAACAATTCCGCAAGAATCTTAGGGTTCGCTGAACCTTTTGAAAGTTTCATACCCTGTCCTACTAAGAACTGCAGTACGGAATCTTTACCCGATTTATATTCCTCAACTACACTAGTATTCTCAGCTATTACAGCAGATACAATCGGGAGCACCGTCTCAGCTGAATTGGACTGCGTAAGTCCTCTTTCAGCGACAATAGCATTCGGGTCAAGCATTTTAAACACAACATCTGCCAAAATATCTTTAGCTACCCGAGATGTGATAGCTTCAGTGACCACCATCTGCATCAGAGCAGCAAACTGCCTAGCAGAATCTTGCGTAAGTACTGAAAAATCATCACACAGTGACATTAGATCAGAAATTATGTAGTTTGCACTTAAACGCGCAAGATTGTCATCAGAACTCACAGCATCAGTTACCCAGTTAAAGAATTGGTCGCGATGTAAATCAGAAATCAACATCTCAATTTGTTCTATCGTTAATCCAAGATCCTTATATTTTAAGCGCTTTTCTTTTGGTAACGTCGGCAATTCAGCGTGGAGCCGAGATAGCAAAGACGACACATCAAGAGTAGTTTTAGTATTCATACTAGCAATGTCTGATGTATCCTGTGTATCCTGTAGATTCATCTTCGGTAAATCAGGGTCTGGGAAATAGCGATAATCATTAGCTGATTCCTTGGCTCGTTGCGAAAATGTTTTACCTTTAACCTCATCCCATCCACGAGTCTCCTGAATCACATTTCCTCCCTCCTCAATGAGTGTACTCTGTCGTTTAATTTCATACGTAATTGCATCTTCTACAGACCTGAAGGAGTTCAGATTTTTAACTTCCACTTTAGTGCCAAACTTTTCAGTTGCACTCACTGATATATTGGCCTCTACACGCATCTCACCTTTTTCCATATTTGCATCAGACACACCAAGCGTCCGAAGCAATAGTTGCAACTCACGAGCAAAATCTCCTGCAGTTTTTGCATCATGAATAACAGGTTCAGTAACAAGCTCCATGAGTGGTACTCCTGCTCGATTATAATCAATGATACTTCCCTCTCCTTGATCATGTTGTGACCGTGCAGTATCTTCTTCGAGATGCACGCGTGTAATTTTTACCCCATTGAGTTCACCTCCTATAACGAGCGGGTACAAGTACTGACTTATCTGATACCCTTTTGGAATATCCGGGTAGAAATAATTTTTTCGATCAAACTCTGTGTATGAGGCAAGTTCACTACCAAGTGCTATACCTACCTTGAGTACGTGCTCAACAGCCTTTTTGTTGATCACTGGCAATGTACCCGGGTGACCCATACATATTGGACATACATGTGAGTTGGGCGCTCCCTCATGTGGTGCATTTTTGGAGTCACAAAACATCTTAGTCAAGGTCTTTAACTCGGCATGCACTTCAATGCCAATGGTTGGTGTATACGATTTCATTGACATATAGTACCTTTCCGGACGCTTTGGGACAAGTAATAAAGACATGAAAGACAATTATGTCAATAGATTTAGAGTTAATCAGATTATATGGCTACAGACATAAATAAAACAGCTACATATTTTTTAAAATATGTAGCTGTTTTATTTATTTCGATAAGTGCTCGTGCTTTTTTCTACTACACTGAGCTATTTTCACGTAAATGAGCGGTCAGCATGTCTTGCATTTCTTTAACACCCTCCCCTGTCTCGGCGGATACAACAAACGTAAATGGGCACATTTTTTTCAGCTCTGCGAGCATCTCTGCACTTTTCTCTACTGATACCAGATCCGACTTGGTGAGGAGTACCCATTCCTCCTTTTGTAATAATGCGGGGTCGTACTTTCCTAACTCGCTCCTAATCAATGAGTACGATTCTACTGGGTTTTCATCACTCAGTGCGACGCAATGAAGAATCATTTTTGTACGCTGAATGTGACGTAAAAATTTATGCCCAAGCCCTTTGCCGTCCGATGCTCCTTCAATGAGGCCGGGTATGTCGGCAATAATAAATCCGTACAATTCACCAAGGTGTGGCTCAACGGTGGTAAACGGGTAGGCTCCTACTCGTGCATTGGTATTTGTAATAGTGTTGAGAATAGTGGTCTTGCCTGCATTTGGAAGCCCTACAAGCCCGATATCAACGATGAGGGACAATTCTATAAGAAATGTCCCTTTTTCTCCTCGTTTCCCTGCAGTTGATTCTTCAGGGGCACGGTTGGTCGAGGACTTGAAGTACTCATTCCCCAGCCCGCCGCGACCGCCCTGTAGTATCTTATGCACTTCCCCTTCCTTAAAAAATGAATAGACCCTCCCTCGCTCAAGTTCTGTAACAGTTGCGCCCACAGGTACCTCTATATATAGATCTTCCCCGTCTCTACCGTACTTACTTCTTTTTTCGCCAGCATTACCATCAATGGCTGCAAATTCCTTTGATCCGGTATACTTGCTCAATAGACTTAAGTCTCGGACAGCGCGCATATATACGTCTCCACCCTTACCTCCATTTCCTCCTGCTGGACCCCCTTCTGCAACGTGTTTTTCTCGTCGCCAACGAACCACACCGTCGCCTCCGCGGCCAGCTTTTGCTTTTACTTCTAATTCATCTACAAACATATTTTTGATTTATTGTTGCTTTTATTGACTGTAGCTACTCTTCGCGTATGCGGATAGCATATACAAGGATGGTCTTTGATGCTACACCTATACTGGTAAAAAGTACATATGGACTCCTTCCATATGAACGAAACACTTCATATGGGGTGTGTAGAAATCTGTGCCGGACAATTACGCCTTCAGCCTTATACGACTATATATCCGAGAGATGTGTGGTAGGTCATCATTATGCGCACAGCATCAGAATTATGAGAGTGCGACACCATGGTACACACTCCTATATCCCTACAGTTGGCGTAGGGTTGGACTTGTACCTATTCGTTGAGGCCATCTCTTTACTATTGAAATAGGTATGCCTGCAGAGCAGGTAGGACAACCTCTTATGTTAATCGATGTATGACACTACTGAGAATACTAACGAGTATAGAGCCGAGGAGAGCGTTCCAGATACCAAGAACTACAAATCCATCCACAAAGGATGCGACAAAAAGAAATATTCCTGCATTGATAAAAAAAATAAATAATCCTAGTGTTACAACGGTGATAGGAATGGTGAGTACAACAAGTATTGGGCGCACAAGCATATTTAAAATCCCTAAAAATAGGGCTGCAATAACTGCAGTCCAAAACGTGTCAATAGAAATTCCTGGCACAAGATAGGACACAAACAATAGTGCAATAGCACTTCCACCTAATCTGAGTACATATTTCATACTATGTTGAGTATATACCACCCGGAGTAGAAGTACACTGGCTGTATTTGGCATTCACCATGCAAGATACTGGTCGACTGCATCACCCCCGATGTAGTCATTGTCAGCTACCTCATACTACAAGGCAGAGAGATACCTTACACAATTCTCCAACCTTCTTTTTGAATGAGAGCTTCAGCTTTTTTATACTTCATATGTTCTGTTTTTTGTCCATTTGTAATCGTCACCATTTCGTTTCTGCCGATTTTTTCCTCCTTACGTTCTGGGACATTTGGTTTTGATTCCGGGGCGGTTTGTCGGGCACCTCCAGTGAGTGCTGCATGTGCTTGTGCTTTTTTTAAAGCTTCTTCTTCTTTTTCAACTGCCGCTTTTTCTACAACAGGAATTAATTCAATTACTCGATGCAGTACGGCCTCCTGCATTTCTTTAAACAGTCGAATTGCCTCTTTTCTATATTCAATAAGTGGGTCTTGCTGTCCGTATGCACGCAAGCTTACGCTCGATCGTGTATGTTGCATCACTTCAAGATGTTCAACCCACAAGATATCATTCACCTGGAGCATGAGTCTACGCACAATCTCATACCATGCTTCTTCACCAAATTCAGACTTTCGTTCTTCAATCTTAGCCTCAATAGCTGGCTCGAATGCCACAAGTTCAGAAATAAAGACTTTTACATCGTCCGAAGAACCTTGGAGCAACTTCTTACGTCGTTCATACATAATGTGACGTTGTTGGTTGAGTACATTATCGTATGCGAGCACTTGTTTGCGAGAATCAAAATGAAATCCTTCAATCTTTTTTTGTGCAGATTCAAGCGAATGCGTGATCATACTATTTTCAATTGGTTGATCCTCGGGGATACCGAAACGACCCATCATATTTTTTACTGTGTCGTTAGCAAAAACGCGCATGAGCGTATCATCCATCGATACAAAGAACTGTGTCTCACCAACATCACCTTGGCGTCCTGAACGGCCGCGCAACTGGTTATCAATACGTCTCGCTTCATGACGCTCTGTTCCAAGCACAAACAAACCACCAAGGTTTCGTACCTCCTCTATTTCCTCCGGCGTCGCTTTGACTCCTCCAAGTTTAATGTCTACTCCACGCCCAGCCATGTTTGTTGCGAGCGTCACCCTACCTTTCTTACCCGCCTCTGCAATGATCTCACCTTCCCGTTCATGATTCTTTGCATTAAGCATTTCATGTCGAATGCCAGCATTCGTGAGCTCGATACCTAATTGCTCATTTTTTTCAATTGATGCGGTACCAATAAGGATTGGTTGCCCCTTTTCCGAGATCTCCTTCACCTTTTTAATAATGGCAGCAATTTTGCCTTTCTCGCTTTGGAAAATAAGATCATTATGATCAAGACGAGCAACCGGTCGGTGAGTCGGTACAGGGATCACGTCGAGCTTATATACGGAATAAAATTCCTCTTGAGAAGTGAGTGCTGTCCCTGTCATACCCCCCAACTTTTCATACATTCTGAAATAATTTTGGAAGGTAATGGATGCATACGTACGCGATTCACGCTGTATCGCAACATGCTCTTTTGCTTCAATCGCTTGATGCAAGCCGTCAGACCAGCGTCTACCCGGCTGTAACCGCCCGGTAAATTCGTCCACAATAATAACCTCATTGTCTTTGACTACATATTCCTTATCACGCGTATACAGCGCCTTTGCACGAACCGCCGTCTCAAGATGATGTACGTATTTAATACCTTTGTCTGTATAGATATTTTGGATTCCGAGAATCTTTTCAGCAATTTCAATACCATGGTCAGTGAGTGTTGCACTTTTTAATTTTTCATCAACGACATAATCGACATCGACAGTGAGTTGGTCTGCAATATTTGAGAATACTGCATAGAGGTTTTCTGAGTCTTGTGCAGGTGCAGATATAATAAGTGGTGTTCGGGCCTCATCAATCAAAATCGAGTCGACTTCGTCGATGATTGCGAATACATGCTCTCGTTGTCGTAAATTTGCTACCTCAAATTCTATATTGTCGCGGAGATAATCAAAACCAAATTCATTATTTGTTCCATAGGTGATATCTGCATTGTAGGCTTCTTTTCGTGTAGCTGGTCGCAAAAATTCGTATACTACTTTATATGCTCCTGCAGCATCACGCTCTGCATCTTTTTCTATATGTTGAGGGTCGTATAGATATGATCCTGTTTGATTGATAATACCAACACTGAGACCAAGCAATGCATATATTTGCCCCATCCATGCAGCGTCACGACGTGCAAGATAATCATTCACTGTTACCACATGGACCCCTTTCCCAGTAAGGGCATTGAGGTACGCAGGAAGAGTCCCTACGAGTGTTTTTCCTTCTCCTGTACGCATCTCAGTAATCTTGCCACGATGGAGAATAATCCCTCCAATCAATTGTTCATCGTAATGTCGCTGCCCGAGTGTACGCTTAGCCGCCTCACGAACAAGAGCGAATGCAAGTGGTAGCGCGTCATCAAGTGAACGGCCGCCAACAACTTCAGATTTTAATACATCAGACTTCGCACGCAATTCTTCCGCAGATAGATTTTGAAGTTCAGCTTCATGTGTACCTATTTCTAGGATAAGAGGAGCTGTGAGCTTGAGCTCTTTCTCGTAGGTAGGACCAAAAAATTTATCTAAAAATGACATACGTTATGGATATATTAACTGAACAACCAGCCTTAGGACCTATATATAATAAGTTCTATAGCATACCACGAATCTACGTTTGGATGGAGCAGACGGAATTTTTAAGAACATGACAAGACAAGCATGTGAAAATTACGCATAACTCCTACTAACAGTTTCTTAAACCTCCAGACACAACAGAAAACACTCTTCGTTTGAAGAGTGTTTTCTGTTGTGTCTAAGGACACGTTGCTTGTGAGGACTATCCTCGCTTTGCAGTCTTTCGCTTTGCGGTCTTCTTAGCAACTTTCTTTTTTGCTGGAGCCTTCTTAGCTACTTTCTTAGCTACTTTCTTTTTTGCTGGCATGATATGAAATTGAAAATTTTACTCATTAACAATTCGACCGCATTATTCTCTTTTCAAAGAGCAAGTGCAAAGAGAACATCTGCTTAACTACATTATCGTTGATAAAAATATTTGCACAAGAAAAAAAATAAAAAATATGTGGATAAACTTTTTAAAAAATAATTTTAAATGTATAAAAATATTTTTTCTTTTTTTATTTTTATAAAATAGTTACCTCTGGTTCAATCTGAATAGAAGTTTTTTCAAACACTTCAGCAATAATATTTTTATAAAAATGTTCTATATGTTTTGTTGGTGTATGGTGCGGACACACTAATACCAATGCCTGATGCTCATACAAACCCACACCATATGTGTCCGTGTAGCCACGAAGGTTACATACATGATCAAGAATCCAACCAAGTGATATCTTGACCCCTACATCTGATTTATAGCCTGGTAATTCAGGGTATTTCTCCTGTAACTGTAAAAACGCAGTTTCAGAAATTATTGGGTTTTTAAAAAATGATCCTGCGGTACCTACTCGTGTCCAGTCTGGAAATTTATCCTGTCGTATACGTATCACCGCATTCCGTATCTCTCTCAAACTTGGATTTTTTTCGCCATTAAAATATTTTTTTAGATCTGCATATTCAATTCGTGGATATGCATTCTTCGTTACAACAAATGTAACTGAAACAATAATAAATTTTTTTCCAATTTGTTTTTTAAATATTGAATCACGATATGCAAATGCACACTCATCGTTTGTAAATGTCTCCGATTTTTGAGTCTCAATATTAAACACCTGAACAGTATGTATATATTCTTTTGCTTCAACTCCATATGCACCGACATTCTGAATCGGCACAGCCCCTACAGTGCCGGGTATACTTGATAAATTTTCTAACCCCCAAAGTCCTTCCTCAACCATCTTCTGAATACACACATCAAGCTCTACTCCAGCTCCAACTGTGACAAACACTCCCTGTTCAGATTTCTGACTAATTTCAATAGCAGTAAAATCAAGGGTGAGTACTAAACCAGTAATACCTGTGTCTCGTACAAGAATATTAGACCCACCGCCGATAACAGTGATGGTGAGAGCTTGTGCATGTGCCCACGCTACAGCCTCCTCTAATTGCGTAAGCGTAGTGACACGCGCATAGTACTCTGCAGCACCACCTACACCAAGAGTGGTATGTGTCGCAAGTGGTACATCCTCTTCGATATATTGAGGCATACGTGAGACGTGCTAATAACGCATTGTGCTATTTTTTGCTCGCTTTAAGACTTTCAATAAACCCGTTTGCCTGCTCTTTAAATGCTGGAATATCCTCACCTGCCTTTACAAGAACACCAATAGCTCCAAGAGTATCTCCCGACTCGTTGAGTACAAATGCGAGATTGGTTCTCACCTGTGAATCTTCTGGTCGAACTGCTATCAATCGTTTAAACATGTCTATGAGCATTGGATACATCTTTGCTGTATACACCGCTTGTATCGCGAGTTCATTCATAGCAAAGGCTGTTTTGTCATCTTCAGACTGGATCAAAGTATCGACAAGTTCAGGTTGCCCGTTATAGATACCAGCCATCGCATAGTAAATCCGAGACTCAACAAATTGTGGACCTAAATCAAATGCTTGCTTAAAGAGCTCAACAGCCTTCGCATACTCTTTCTTCTGAAGTTGTACAAAACCTTGCTCGTAAATGATGAGCTGTTTCTGTGGTGAAAGAGATCGTGCGATAGCGAGTTGCTTCTCCGCTTCATCAAGTCTACTAATCATCCGGTAAAAAGACGCTACGAATACATGTATCCGTGCATCACCCGGTTTTTCCTCAATTTGCTTCAACAGCTCTTCTTCTACTCGATCCAATGCTTTTTGTTTTGTTGCTTCTGGTACTTCCTTCGACTGAAGAATCGACTGGACTTTTTGTGTCATCTGTTCACGCACTTCCTGACTACCAAAAGAGTTATACGCAAGCGCTGTATCGAATTCTTGAAGCATCTTGTCAGGAGTCTGCGCTTTAAATGCATCGATGAGTGCGCCAGCAGCCTGTATACCAGGAACATTGACCATATAGATAACAAGGGCGCATGCAACCCCCACTACCGGAACTGCAATTTGCTCAATAAGTCGGATATCAATTTTTTTCTGCACCAAAGATGGAATAGATCGTCCAACTTTTGAATGAATATAGGCAAGTATCGTTCCGTAGAAGACATAACTCACAATATTGTCGAAGACAAAGAAATTGTGAATGGTATATCCTGCCAAGAGTCCGAGAAGGAGACCTCGCTCAATGAGCGTAAAGGACTCATCTCCTTTTGTAAGAAGTGGTCGCAAAAAGAGGTAATACACAGCTGACACGAGTATTGAGAAATATGCGATTGCACCAATAACCCCTCCTGCAATCAACCAATCCATTACAATATTGTGCACGCGATCAAACCACGCTTCTTGTCCATGCAATTCAGGTTTGTAATATTTGTTGAATACATAGTTGTAATTACTTTGTCCCCATCCAAGAAGTGGCCGCTCTTTTACACCTTCAAATGCCATACTCCAAATATTAAAGCGGTTTGTTGCTTCGCTAAATGAAATACTCGCAACTCGTTGCAGATATGGGTTATTTTGTATAAATGCTGATTCTTTAAACGTGACAAACAGTGCGACAACTGCGACAAGCGTAACGAGTCCACCAACTGCAGCTTTTCGCATAGCGGGATACTCTTTCGCAAACAGTGCGATATACGTCACCATTATGAACGAACCTCCTACAAGACCAATAATGGTACCGCGAGTAGCTGTCTGTACAAGGAGATATACAAAGAGAAGTGTGAGTGCACCAAATACATAACGCATTCCGTTAGTCTTTGAACGGAGCAACATAAAGAATGTAATAAAGATATGGAACAGCATATAAATAGCCATATATGCAGAGTTACCGAGAGTACCGTCGAGTCGCCAACCTCCCTGGTTGATGACAATATTTCCTGAGAGTTGTGCAAATGCATACAGAGAGAGGATTACTGCAGCACTGATGGTGGTAATAAAAAATCGGTTCCAAATTTTCTCAGTGGTAAGCATTGTCCCGACAACGAGCATGTACAGGAATACATGAACAAGCGTTACATACCCTTCCATACGCTCAAAGTTATTAAAAAAACTTTGGAGTGGGTGCTCGCCTAGCGCATTCGCAAAAAGCATAACTACAAGAAGCGCACTGAAGCTTCCCAAAATCCACGAAAACTTAGGACGATATTGTGGTTCGTATAATGCAAGAATGACCCATGCTGCGAAAATAATTTCAACAATAATTCGAAATGTGAAATTCTTGCCAGTGATAAATGGGAAAAAGAGTGAGTTAGAAATAATAAGTGGAATAAATGGAATCACGAAGATTCCTGCGTACACAAGTCCTTTTGCTAAATCTTTCATATTGCCAAAAACTATACCACGTAGACGGGTCAACTGTACAAACAGGTGTCGGGTTTCATTACATGTTTCCTCATGCGTCAATGAGGAAGGGTCGTATCCTTCTATTTTTCGGGACTTTCGCCAAGAATGTCAATATACCCTATGAGTTCTTTCATACGACGTTCTGGGTACACAAAACCAGGGATAGGGGTCGCAGCTACATAAAAATGTGGGTATACAGGATTTAAAAGTCTATCTATGACTGGATGTAAGAAATGATATCCTCGCGTTGAGACGATATTCCACCCTCCCCGCTCAACAAACTTTTCAAGTGTATCTTTTGTAAAAAAATTAATATGCTCTACTGCCAAACTACCTCTAAATTTTGGCAGATGCACGAGCGGTGTGATTTTTGGTATGCACGGGACACCAAGAATGAGCGTACCATTCGGGTTTAAATATTTTTTGATCTTGATGAGAAAATGATGTGGGGAATATAAATGTTCAAAAATATTATTTGCAAAAATAACATCGTACGTTTTTTCTAGGGTGAAGGAATCAGACTCAATATTACCAAAGCGCATATCGAGACCTTTCATCAGCCCATAATCTACCTCTACCTGTGTTAAGGTTACTCCCGTACTCCCTTTCCCAAAATGAATGAGAAACTCTCCATAAGAACACCCAATATCAAGTACTGATTTTTTATCGAGTCCAAATGTCTTTACAATATTAGAAAAGGTTTTTGAATGCGATACATCTTCAAACCGCCGCTCAGTTTTCGGGTTAATGTTCATTTTTTAGCAGTAATAGTAGCACTAAACGCAAACCCTGCTTTTTCACTCAAGAATTTTCTCACAACAGCTGGAATAAATTTTCCAATTGGAAATTTATACATAGGCCATGCATATATCCATTCGTTTGGATTATAGTTAGTCACGATAGTAATATCTGAAAAACCACCCCGCTCAAATAATTTTTGAAATCCATGTCTACTAAACATCTTCGTATGCATATTTCCGCCAGTCGGCAACCCGTCTGTGTACTTACTTGTCATTTTAAGCACATCAAATCCATTTCGAAATAGCTCGCCGAGTAAAATCCCTCGCTTGAAGATGATATTGAACCAAAAGTACCAACCACGGTTATACATCCATACATATATCTTTCCTCCAGGCTTGAGTACACGATACATTTCTTTCACCGCACCCTGCGTATCGGGCATATGCATCAAGCATCCGTGTGCAGAGATAAAATCAAACGAGTTGTCCGGAAAATCTAATTTTTGGGCATCCATTTTAAGGACTGCTTTTGGGGTCAAACCTCGTAATTCAAAATTCTTTTTTGTCTGCAGAATTGCATACTCAGTAAGATCAATACCGGTCACCTGTGCGCCAGCACGAGCAAACGCAACTGCAGAAAAGCCACTGCCAACTGCAATATCTAATACTTCTTTTCCTTGTAGCGCTGTATAGTCGATAAACTTTGAGAGTAGTGGCTGACCTTCTTCCTGCAGTGAACCACCAGAATGTCTCCTGAAGCGCCTATCGATCTTATCAAAATATTGCAGCGTCAATGCTTCGTCTGTCTCAGCAATCTTTCCTACACCCACTTTTCCATTATAGGTAAAGGGGTTGGTGTTCCACCAAGATTCTACTGCTTCTGTTGTTTTTGCATTATCCATCGACAAATATAGTATCATACGCCATACGCGTAGTGCACATTCTAGATTATGTTTCGTTCTTGGAGATATGCCACAATGTCATCCACTAATTGCTCTGGGGTGTTCCCTTCTGTTTCAGCGACAAGTTCTGGTAACTCTGGCTCTTCATATGGATCACTAATACCAGTGAACCCGGTAATCAGCCCCTGTCGTGCCTTGGCATACAGACCTTTTGTATCACGCCGTTCACATTCCTCGAGCGAGGTCTTAACATAGATCTCAATAAATTCTCCATAATGATCAACCATATTTCGGACGGTGCGTCGGGCATCACGATATGGTGCAATCAAGGAGCAGATAACAATTCCACCATGTTTTACCACTTCGCTTGCAACATATCCAACTCGTTTTACATTCTCATCTCGATCTTCTTTTGAAAAACCAAGACCCTTTGATAAATGTTCCCGAATAATATCCCCATCAAGGAACGTGATATCTCTATCCTGTATTTCTTGCAGTCGTGCGAGGAGTAATTGCGCGATAGTTGATTTACCGGAACAAGAAAGCCCGGTGAGGAAAAAAGCAATGCCTGGGCGCGCATCCTTTTTGATACTCTCCCGCAAAATATCAATACTTTCTTTAAACGAAAACCATTCGGGGATTTCCTCGCCTTCCCGTAACTTTCTCCGAAACTCAGTACCAGAAATATTTTCAATTTCATCATCTTCATTCACTTCGTCAGTTGAAACGTATGCTTCTCGAGTCTTTGAATACGCAAGTTCATCAGACGGTACAATCGTGATACCAATTTCGTCAGCATACTTTTGCACCAAGTCTCGTGCTTCGTACGGAGTATAAAAATCTTGTCCATCACTTCCCTTTCCTGGACCCGCATGATCTCGTCCACTTATAAAATGTGTACACCCATAATTTTTGCGGATAATCGCGTGCCACACTGCCTCCCGTGGCCCCGCCATACGCATTGCAAGCGGTAAGAGTGAGAGATACGTAAAATCCTTCCCGTATGAATTACACACAACGTTGTATGTCCGTACACGAGTCACATAATCTATGTCACCTGGTTTTGTCATACCGACAACTGGGTGAATAAGTACCGGTGCACCAACCTTCTCATGTGCTCGTTTCACAAGCTCAAAATGTGCGCGGTGCATTGGGTTTCGTGTCTGAAATCCAATGACGGTATCCCAACCCTTTTCTTTAAATAACGCTTTTAATTCCTCAGGTGTTTTCCGAAACTGCATAAAATCATGACGTACTGGAAGTGCAAGCTTCGTAAGCGTACCCCCAATATACGTCGCATGCATTTCATCCATCAAATATTTGACTCCTGGATGCATCTTGTCTGTTGTGCCGTATACGCCTAGAGCTTCTTTTTCTTTATCCGGAGTATATCGAGACGTTATTGCCATTATTGCAAGCGGGTTTCCAAAAGGATCACAGAGGAGTATACGATCACCTACCGTGTACGGGCTTTCCGTCTCTATATCAAGCACAATCGGTATTGGAAACAGTGCACCATTTGTGAGTCGCATTGACTCTACGACAGACATGTAGTCCTTCTCATCCATAAACCCTTCTACTGGAGAAAATCCACCCACAAGCATAACTTCAAGATCGTGAAGTTGCCTACCTTTAAGGTTTAAACGTGGGAGTGTCAAAATGTCTTCAGTATGCATACGTGATGTGAAAATTATTATGTAATTCAATTATAGTAAACGTTGCCCATAGGTAAAAGGTTTTGTGATACAGATCACTTCTTCTTTCCTTTCAATTTTTTAGCCATCAATATACGTGCCGCCTCAAGTTCATGCGGTTCGTTTACCTCCACCCGATCATAATTTCCAATACCAACCCGGATTCGATACCCATGTTCCAGAGCACGCAACTGTTCCAAAATCTCAGCTTTTTCTAGCGGAGTCTGCTTGAACGATACAAATTTTTGTAAGAACTCATATTGGTATCCGTATATCCCTAAGTGATTATAGAACTTTTTATACGGTGTTCGTTCATAAGGCATTTTTGACCGTGAGAAGTATAATGCATCGCTGTTCATATCTAACACAACCTTCACCTGTCCTGGTTCTTCAAGGCTGGCACCTTTTGGAAAAGGACGCGCCACAGTCGACATCAATACTTTTCTATCGTCGAGGAGTAACTGTGCAGTCTTTGTAATTGCTGTAATCGGCATCAGTGGTTCGTCTCCTTGAATATTTAATACGATATCGGGTTTAAATTCAGTGAATTTTTTAGCAGCCTCTGCCACACGGTCGGTACCTGTCTTTGGACGTGAGGAAGTCATAATGACTTTTCCACCAATGCCACGAATAACCGCTGCAATTTCTTCAGAGTCTGTTGCGACTACAACAGCATCAAGTATTTTCGCTTCACATACTCGCTCATACGTCCACTGAATCATCGGCTTACCACAAATGTCCTGGAGCATTTTTCTCGGAAGTCGGGTTGAGTTAATTCGTGCGGGTATAACTCCAAGAATTTTTTTACGTTTCATATACGATACTCTCTGTTAGCTGTTATAGTGTATAAATTAATCGATATACGTATGATAGTACAAATACCAGAATAATAGAACTTTACAATCATTGAAACAGTTTCATTCTGTATATACTATAACCCTGTATGCAATCACGAACACGATCTTTCACCCTATATATTAAAGAAAAATTGGAACGGTATACGAAGACTGATATATCATATCTTTTTAAAGGTGGCGCTATACTGAGCATTGGACAAGGTATAGCTGGTGTTTCTGGTTTTCTCCTCACTCTCGGGTTAGCACATTTTTTAGAACCATCCGAGTACGGACAATACAACTACATCCTTTCCATCGCCGGAATAGTTAGTGCGTTTACCCTATCCGGAATGGATACAGCTGTAGCGCAAGTGGTTGCAAAAGGTTTCGATTCTGCACTCTTGAAAGGTTTTTCATTAAAACTCAAATGGAGTATCCCGGTTGCAGGTATGACTTTTTGTATCGGGGGATACTATTTGATGCAACAAAACAGTACTCTTGGCCTCTCACTTATTATTATTTCCATTTTCACACCACTACTCTACGCATCTTCGGTGTATACAGCATATTTCAACGGGAAAAAAGAATTCACAAAAATATCACATGATAATACGACACGTAATATCATCATCACCATCAGTATTCTATGTGTCGCTTACTTTACGCAAAATGTAGTTGCAATTATATTTACCTATTTCTTCACAAGTACACTCATTTCAATGGTGCGATACCTCTATCTCGTCAATGGAATACCAAAATCAGTTGCTGAGGCAAAATCTCCAAATTTATCAATTGGTAAGCATTTGAGTTTAATGGATGCGTTCTCAAACTTCTCAACCTACATTGATAAAATTATTGTATTTCAACTTCTTGGTGCAACATCGCTTGCAGTATATGCACTTGCTATGGCTCCCATTAAGCAATTACAGGGTATTTCAAAAATAGCTCGTACACTAGTGCTACCAAAGTTCAGTGCTCGCACACTACCTGAACTGCAAGCAACAATACCCCGCAAGACATTTCTATTTTTTCTAGCGTCGTTTGGAATTATGGTCGCATACTGTGTTGGTGCAGAATTTTTATTTACTCTCTTTTTTCCTCAGTACCACGAAGCTTTGCGATACTCACAAGTACTTGCTGTAGGACTACTCTTCATGCCCTTTATACTTCACTCTCAAGCATTAACGTCACTCAACAAAAAGCGAGAGCTATACCTCATTCACATCACAAAACCATTCATTCGGATAGCAATGCTTGTCATTTTCATTCCACCGTTTGGCCTATGGGGAGCAGTATACGCATTCCTTGCTTTTTATATAGTACATTTTGGAATGGTGTACATTGTATTCAAGAGAGCATCATAAATCCGCACGTAAGGACACTTCCGTAATATTCTAGATCGTAACGACCATACACACAATTAGTATGCTTCAGACATATGGAGAGCGGATCCTAGGTACTATAGCGGTTTCGTGCACACACATTCATGCCCGAGCGTTATTTCTTTATGTGAATCAAACCGATCAAAATAGAACAAAATAAATGGTAACAATATTTCTATAAGTATCTTTGCAAGCAAATAAAATGGGAGTACGAGCAGTGCAAGAATTGGTCGCTTCATAGTAATAAGGACTGATTTATCTGATTTGTGCGCAGTGTACACAAGTTGGTAGTACAAATGAGACGGTAGGTATGTACAAAGTTTTGCCAAAAACCAAAGCGCTCCACCGCGAGACTCAATTGAATTAATGGTGAAACCAGCATGCGTAAAAAGTGACGCAAGACCAAACTTAGTGAAAAAGAAAAAGTTATACGGACTATGGTGTAACCAAAACATCTGATTCGTCGTAAGGAGCAACTTCCCACCTGGTTTCAAGATACGGTACAGCTCATTAATAACCCGCTGTGGATACTCAACATGTTCTAGTACCTGCGTATTTACAATAATATCGTAGGAATTATCTGGCTGTGGTATGTCATCAAGACTACACACGAAATCATAGCTGTCTGGTGATCCTTTTGAGAACACATGTTCAAAATCAGTCGCATGATACTTCCCTCCAGCAGATTTAATGAGAGTCCGATAACGATGTGGTCCAGCGCCCGCGTCTAGTACTGCACTTCCCTCACGCACATACAGTGGGATGTTACGACTCATAAATTGATCAACACTCCAACGTTCAGTGTCGATACGTTTTTTTACAAACTCTGGAGTAATGTAACTTGGAAGCTGTAAAATTGTTTGATAGATTTTTTTTAACATTACCATTTTCCGCCCTGACCGATTAATTTTGCTTTATATCTTCTATATCGCTTTAATAATGAACTCTCCTGTCGTGACTGAATATCGAAGAGTGGTTCTTTGAGTTCCCCAATCATATTCAAAAATTGTCGTGTATGGGGAGTGTTTTCTCGCACGGTCACTCCGTGCAATGAATCAATTGTATTAATAAAAAATACAAATGTATTCTGACTATACGGCACCGTCTTAATCACCTCAACGTATTTTTCGTCGACATGTTGACCATAAAATTTATATGTATCATTTTTGTACCGATAGAGTTCAAGGTCACCTCCCAGTGAATCATCTTCATCTTTTCTAAAATACAAGAGTGCACCATACATTTTGCGCGGATCATCGACATGCGCAACTCGTACCGAGCCTGACTTACCAGTAACTGGTGTATTGATAGCAATGTGCGCATCAAGAAGAATATCTGCCGTATCATGTGTATCAATATATCGCGTACCAACACGTGCTTCGTTCAGATTGAACGGTAATGCTGGATACCGCTCCTGTATCGCATCACCAAAAATTTCGAGGATTTTTCTGTAAAAGGACTCTGATGCATGAGCTTCAGAGAATTCGCGCCAGACAGGCGGAATTGTTGCGTTCTTGCGTAGTTGTTCTACTGTAAAATCAAAGCGCTCATTTGAGGTATACTCCTTCCCATCCACCACGGTCCTGAGAGACGGGAATGAATTTTGTAATTCCGAATATATGTCACTCGGAAGTAGGTTGTGAGCAACAATATGAGGAAACGGCTCATAAAAAATTTGATCCTTGGTAACGTAGTCGAGGACATGCTTCATATCAAAATATCATACACTATTCCATTGTACTGCCGCAAATTTAGCGTATGTTCGCGAGTTCAGTACATAAGAACTGAATCATAGTTTTATTCGTATCACTGTGAAGCAATCTCTCCATTCGATCCTTACTCGTCACATTACGTTCGGCAATGGCCTTTTCTACAATACGTCGTACATCTGAAACTGTAGTCACCTCATCAGCTAAATGATTGCGCACCATACCTTCACCATAATCAAGAACCTGAGTTGCGAGCACTACGGGTATATTCATGAGAACAAGATCGTACATAAGTGTCGTGTAGGTACCAAACGCCACGGAGATCTTACTCTTCACGTGGGTAAGATCCGTACAGACAGTCACATATGGTTCCGTTCCAAGAACACCATACTCTGCAAGCTGAGTTTCCATACGTAAGTCATTGCGAGGTTTAAAGTAGATATGGAACCCTTCTTTCACCATTTGATCTATGTATGGTCGGATGTGCTCTTTTGAAACATCAGTCTCATACGGAACAAGCACACCAACCTCCGCGAGCTTCATTTCTCTTATTTCTACTGACGGAGCTTGTACTCCATTTTTTTGCCCAGCTACAACAATCGCATGAGGACGCATGAATGTGCCAAGTCGAACTAATTCAGTCTTCCAATATTCAGACCAAACGAGAAGGTATCGCGGTTGAATAAAAGTACCTGGATACGATGTTCGGTACGGGAACATTCCCACATGATACTTAGTGAAGTGTCCATGCTGTATCGCGTATGTAGGTATACTCTCTGCCTCACCTGCACACAGAATTTCGAAATAATGTCGCATATCATCTATAAGGTAGACACTTGATACACGAAGTAATCTCAGGATTTTCTTCATCCAAACAATTCTTGTTTGCGCAAGCTCATATTTAAAAAATAACATCGTAAATAGTTGTGCAACAAAAATTTGCTCCGAAGGAGTAAAGAGTCCTGATTTCTGTATACGATGAGTGAGTGAGAACTGGTCCGTGGTCGAACGAGTACCCCCTAGCCAATACAGAATATCGAAGCCGGAATTCATGATAGGTAGACGTTTTGATTTTCTGATAAGATGTATAAGTCGCGCTGCTGATGGAAGCTGCATAATCTCAACATACCGAACGTTCTTTTCTGTGAGTGCTTGGTAGAGTTCTTGTAAACGAAAATCACAACCATACGCGCCTTGTGGAGATTTACCGCGACTATAGACCATCACTCGTGGCTTTCGAACCCATGCATACAGAACGCTCATAGAGGTGACCAGACTTAGAAACAGTGCAGATTTGACTGACACACGTGATTCTTGCTTCATACTGGCAAGAATTTTTTCTGGGTTAGCAGAAAAAAATTTTGTGTGCACAAATATTTCAGTTTGAAATGCTTGCCAAAAATTATACCCGTTACGCACAAAGTACGCTTCAATATCAGGCTCTTGAGTTACAAACAAATTAATCCGATCTCGAAACTCAAGCGCGTATGTGTACTGTATGTGTTCTGTATTCATGTAGTAACGATATCGTGGATATGAATAATACCAACTGGTTGCTGCATATCGTCAACTACAAACAGATTAGTAATTTTGTGTGTTTCCATAAGCATGAGTGCTTCGTGAAGGCTGGTCTCAGGTGTAACATATTTTGGCGTAGTATTCATCACTGAGGCTACAGTTGTATTGTCACTTGAGGCGGTACGTGCAAAAAAACGACGTACATCTCCGTCTGTCACACTCCCAACAAGTACACCGTCTTCTCTCACCACAGCAATAAGTCCTTTGCCAATACTATCCATTTTTTGTAACGCGAGCTGGAGCGAAGTATTGTGTGGAACCGACATGTCACTCTGCATGAGAGCCTTTTCATGAACGCGAGTGAGTGAAAGACCAAGCGTACCACTGGGGTGAAACCGGGCGAAATCATTCTTAGTAAATACCTCGGGCAGAGTGATGCATGCAGCGATAGCGTCTCCAAGGACAAGCATGGTTGTCGTTGATGCCATAGGAGCAAGATCAAGCGGGCAGCCTTCGCTACGTATTACTACCGGTACTACAATGTCAGAGAGTTGTCCAAGTGCAGACTCTTCTGTTTTTGTCACACCAATAAGTGCCACAGAAAAATGGTCTCGAACATATCTTGTGAATTGTACCAATTCCTTGGTGTTACCCGAATAAGAAAATGCAATGAGCACATCTCCCTCTTCTACCCCACCTGCATCACCATGCATTGCTTCAACAGGATGTATAAATGTTGCATATTGTCCAAGACTCGTAAGCGTGGCTGCTACTTTCATTGCAACATACCCTGACTTTCCTACTCCGGTTAATACTATTTTTCCAGTACGAGCGGTAATACACGCATAGAGAGACTCCCAGAGTGACGGGCTCAAGCTTTTTAAAGCGGTGATGGACCACAAAGCTTCATCAAATACTTTGTGAGATCGGCTGTACATTTCATTCTCCATATATAGAAATACACCCTCTATAAACTAAATTTCTCCTCATAAGGTTGTAGTATATAATAACAATATATACGGTTTATGTGTGGTATCTTCGGAATAACAAAAAATGGCTTAGAAAGTGAACATTTTGACACCTCTGTGCAAGCAATGAAGCATCGCGGTCCTGACTACACTGGGACTTTTGAAGACAACAGTATACTTGTAGCACACGTACTTCTCGCTATTCGCGGCAATACTACTGAATCAATACAACCTGTGAAGGCAGAAGGGAGTCCATGGGTCCTCGCTTTTAATGGGCAACTCTATAACACAACTACCATACGAACGGCGCTAGGAGTGAGTGCACCACAATCATCAGTCGACACAACGCTACTCTATGCACTCATTCAAAAATACGGATGGTCATTCATTGAGCATGTTCACGGCATGTTTGCGATCGCGCTCTACCATACTGAAGAAAAAGTCATTCGAATCTATCGTGATCAGTCTGGTCAAAAAAATTTATACTACTCGCTCTATGCCAACCGGTTTGTATGTGCGTCTGAACTTAAAAGTATCTGTGCACTCCCCCACATACCTCACACTATCGATAGATCTTCACTCCTCCTTGCAACATCGATTGGTTATATACCCGGGAATCAAACATTAGTACAAAATGTTTTTAAATTACTTCCGTCCGAAGAACTAACATACAACCTCAACACAAAAGCAGTGAGCAAACGAATCTATTCATCAAAGGGTGAAGATGAATATGCTGGGATGGAGCCTGATGAGGCACTGAAGACAGTCATTAATGATCACCTGCAGAGTAAGCATGAAATCTCAATCAACTTGAGTGGCGGTCTTGACTCCTCACTCATTTTTCATGAAGCAGTACGAAGTGGCAGACAAGTGCACGCATTCAGCACATCGTTTGAAAATGCGGATGAGGGCTATAACACAGACGCGGATTTAGCCAAAAAACTTGCACATGACTACGGGCAAACATTTACCCCAATACACATAACGAAAGAGTCATATCTTGCAAATTTGATTGATGCCTATGCGCACATTGAAGAGCCAAATTATAATATTTCAGTCCCGATTTATTACGAGACTGCAAAGCGAGAAGGTGTGAATGGAGAAGGGCTTCGAGTCGTACTCTCAGGTGATGGAGGTGATGAACTTTTTGGAGGATACCCACACTATAGAGGAGCACAAAACATAGAAATTCTAAAGAAACGCCTCACACCACTCGTCTATAATTTGTATAAAAAATTCCGCTATGGTTCGACGCTTGACTATCGTACGGTGTCAGATCTCTTTTTACATTTCCGCGCATTTACGAAATCATGGCTTATACAAAACCACACCACTCCACTTGTACAAGCATACCTAAAAGAAATCACACGGGATTACATTTCAACCTACGCATGTAAAAAGGACGATGTGTACTCACTTATGCTACTCGATCGATGTATATGGTTGGCATCTGAAAATTTCATTCGTTCAGATAAGCTCTATATGAGTCAATCTATGGAGATGCGCTGTCCGCTTGCCTATACCCCGCTTCGCACATATATGGATGCTCACATCCCTTCTTCAGAATATATATCGAGAGAGATGAATAAAAAATTCTTACGTAACCTCTACGATCGAAAGTTACCTGACTACATCACAAAACGACAAACAAAAACAGGTTGGCGTGCTCCCGTAGAAACATGGTATGACAATTCTTATAAAAAACGCTTTCTTGAAATACTTGGAGAGGTAGACACGAGCATAGACTGTATCGACTGGACCGCATTACGAAAACAGATAGAGACGCGAGACACATGGCCTGGAAAAACAGCACATCTCTATCTTTCACTCGCCATACTTATAGACCGATACAAATTATCATAAATCATTACTCTACTAACATATCTATTATGAAAAAAACTGTCTTCATTCATACAAACAATAAGCAAATACTGGGCGCGTATGTAGCAAAGTATGCAATTGAATCAAGATTAAAGAGTGATTTGAATATCACCGTTTCAATTATTAATGTCGACGAGTTAGAGGTATTCAAACAATTTGCACATACTGCATATACTCACGCACCAGGGGATGAACGTACGTTTGATCCAGATGATTTGCAGTCATTCACCCTGTCTAGGTTTATGCCTCCTGAACTCATGGGGTATGAAGGGAGAGCTATTGTTATTGATCCTGATATTTTCGCACTCTGTGATATTAATGAACTATTCTCACTTGACATGAAAGGTGATGCGATTCTCGCATGCAAGAAGAAGTCAGCGTGGGATACGAGTGTGATGCTTCTCGATTGTGCACAATTACGTCATTGGAAAATAGCCACGATTCTCTCTGCATTAAAAGATCATACAAAGACATACAAGGAAATAATGACACTCGAAACTGAAAAAGTAGGAGTGGCTGAATTATCACGTATCTGGAATCATCTTGATATATACGATACTACTACAAAGGTTATCCATATGACGAACCGTATTACACAACCATGGAAAACTGGACTACCAATTAATTTTACGCGTAACAAAATGCCAAAACTCTTTGGCATTATTCCCCGCGAACTTATCCATACATTACTTGGTAAGCGTCCGACACACTTTCAAAAACATCCCAATCCTGAGATTGAACAACTATTTTTTAGACTTGCAAAAGAAACACTTGATGGTGGGGGAACGACAAAAGAAGTGGTGGAGTCAGAGATTAATAAAGGCAACATTCGTCCTGACCTTATCCAAGAACTAGCCAGACTCTAAAATTATTTCTTCTTCGTCACGCGTGCAAAACTGATTTCCAAGCGACCAAAATCAGAATTGTTAAAGATATCAATTTCAGGGAGTATCACTACATCAAATACTGCTCGATCGATCTGATCTACAACAGTCTTACACCCTGCATCAGTTCTATTTCTCCAGTAATCATCAAAAATGACAACTGTGGAGTCGTGCATATACGCCTGAATATTTTGCCAATCTTCCCGAATAGTCTCAACACTGTGTCCCCCATCAATAAACACAAAATCTACTTTTGGTACACGCGATGCTTCAGTTTTAAGTGTTAGAAGTGTATTACCTTTAAACAAAGTGACAGAAGCGTGAGTTGCAGAGAGTAACTTCAATACATCTGCTTCTCTCGGTGGCATTTTAGATAGTTCGTTCGTATATCCTAGAGTACCCAAATCTTCAAAGAGATCGAATCCGTAGTATGAAACCTGCGGAGAATATTTTTGTGCCTCTCGAATCATCTCCACTGCCCGCTTACCGTTCCATACTCCTACTTCCAGGATATGTTTTGCTTTCACCTCTTTGATAGTATCAAATAAATGGTGATACCGTTTTGGTGCCTTAAATGTGTCATAAAACCAGCTACACATTGGTACGTATAGTGGGCGAAAAAGGTGTATAAGATTCATAGGACTCTGTACGTTACTATTTATTAATATAAGACAGATATGTCTTCACTGCATAGTTCCAGGTAAAACTATGAGCTCGTTTAAGTGCTGCCTCTGCCATACTCGTTCGCTCACCAGCATGGGACAATAATCTCTCCATTCCTATCATAATTGCATCTATGTCGGGCTCTACGAGCAATCCAGTCTCTGCATCTATAATTGCGTCTTCTGCACCAGTGTGTCGAGCACCAATCGAGGTACGGCCGCAAAGTGCCGCTTCCAAGTATACAATACCAAACCCTTCCATAAAATCTGACGTCGTTCGTGAAGTCATAATAAAAAATTCCGCATGCGAGTATAGTTTGCGCAACTCTTCATCATCTAATCCTTCAAGGAACAACACACGATCACTAATAGTATAGGTAGTAATAATCTGATCAAGCTTCTTTGAAAAATCAGAGCTTCTATCATACCTCCCCACATTCACGTACCGAAGAGTGGGATACTTGTGTGATAGTTGTGCAAATGCTGTGAGCGATAAATCATGACCTTTGCGACTCTTTATTTCACCCACAGTGAGTATATATGGCGTATCCACATACTTTGATTTCTCCTCTACATGCGTGAAATACTCAATATCAACTCCTGGAGCAAGGATAACTGGATCTATGAATCGAAATCCTGGCAAACTAGCCTCGATATACGTTCGTACCGCTGTACTTAAAATAAACGTCTTCCGTGAAGTCGCATGGACAAGCTTCATGAACATATTCTTCACTCGGGAAGACTTTGAGAAAAGTGAGTACGTACCAATACAATGAAGATAGAACGGTTTGCGCAAAACAAAGCTAACGAAGGCGCCTAAAAAACCTGCAGGGAGAATATCGAAACAGAGCACCGCATCATATGTACGAATAAACATGAATGCGTTATATGCATTTTTTATAATCGTGATTGGGTTACGTGAGCGAAAATCAATTTCTAAAAAGTGTTCTACCGACTCACCTTGCTCAGTAATAATCCCAATTGTATGCCCTTCCTTTTTAAACTCGTCTGCAACTGACAGCACCAATCGACCTATACCAGAAAATCGTACGGTGCTCGGTGAAATAAGACAAACCTTCATACAAACAAATTACAATCCGTACTCTTTTTTCACCAACGCAGCATCTTCTCGTGCCATTTCCTCCACAAGCTCCTCGAAAGAATACTCTGGTGTCCATCCAAGCACTGAACGTGCTTTGCTCGAATCACCTTGTAAATAATTCACTTCACGTGGTCTATAAAATTCTGGATTCACTGATACGATTACTTTCCCCGTCTTCGTATCAATACCTACCTCATCTACACCTTCACCCTCCCATGCAAGTTGTATATTAAAATACTCTGCTGCTGCGTTTACAAAATCACGAACTGAATGCGCTTCCCCACTCGCCACCACAAAATCGAGAGGCGTGTGATGATTCAAAATTGCAATCATTGCGCGCACACAATCCTTTGCATGACTCCAGTCGCGAACCGCATCAAGGTTTCCAAGCTGTAAGCTATCTTGCAATCCATGTGCGATCTTTGCGAGAGAATACGTTATTTTTCGAGTAACAAATTGTTTCCCTCTTCGCGGTGATTCATGATTAAACAAAATACCTGAAACAGTAAATGCGTTCTGGCTTGTGCGCTTATTCACAATAAAATCAGTGTGTGCCTTGAGCTTTGCCTCAGCGTAGGGACTCTGTGGATCAAATGGAGTGAGCTCATTTTGAGGTGCAGGTGAATTTCCAAACATCTCACTTGTGGAAGCCTGATAAATGCGGACATTTGGATTTACACGGAGGGCTTCATTTACTACTCTCCCTACACCATAATAATTTATATCGTGTGTCTCGTCGGGACACTTAAATGAGGTACCTACGTGTGATTGTGCAGCCAAATTGTATACTTCGTCTGGTTGTACCTCATCCATGATCGCAGAAACCCGATTGAGGTCACGAATATCACCCTGATGAAAAGTCACCGCACGATCACGAAACAGATTATTGAGCCGCTCAGTCGGATCATTACTCGTACGACGAATGATGGCGTGTACATCATACCCAGCCTCTAAGAGAAGCTCAGCAAGGTATGACCCATCTTGTCCGGTTACGCCTGTGATAAGTGCTTTTTTCTTTTGATTCATGACGATCTTTGAATGAGTTACTATGTACAACCCCCTCTATGCCAAAAAAGTGACATTAATAAGGGATAGTATAAAACAAATTGTATATAAAACCTACTCGACCTTTAGGATCAGAATCCCGTCTGAATCACTCATCACTGGATAAACTTTTAGCGACTCTGTCAATGTGTCATACGTTGTGTCGACTACAATAAATGATGCTTTATACTCGGTGAGTAGTTCATGAGGCGTTAGATCAAGGGATGCTCTGTATGCATTTTGAATCTCATTCTTTATGCGAGGCATAAATGCGGTTTTTTCATCTTCACCCTTCGTTGATTGAACCCACACATCATTATTTCCATAAAACATATCAACCCAGTCATTAAAAAAGTATCTTCGTATATCATACTCATGTGAATCAAGGTATGTAGTAATGTCTGATTCTCCTACATCAAGTAGACGGAGCTTCGTTACGTAATTATGCATAATACGATCTCTCGGTATACCAAAGAAGACATACGTGGAGTCATAGAGATCACATCCTGTATACGCAGGAATAAATTTTTCTATACGCTCCTCAGACTCCATAACCAGTACCACACAAGAATCTGTCCCATTCATAGTAAGCCATCCTAAACTATTGCTATACCGTTGTGTGTCTTTGTACGTCTCAGCATTTGTAGCGACTGATTGCGTGAATAAGAGTGTGATAGCGAGCAGGCACACAATACCCCCCATCGCAGCTCGTTGTATCCATGTATAGAGAAATTCAATTTTCTCTGGATACAAATACCGTCCAAACCGTACCGTGGCAAGATACAGTATCGAACAAAACACAACGTAACTGAATGGCAATGTATACTGCACAAAATGCCCTGGCCACACCGTTTTCCCTGTGAGGAGTTGCTGGTTGTAGCACACAATACCAGCGACAAGAATCGAAATAGACCACTGCCATGCACGATTGTGCCATAGACGTCCATAGTGACTGCGTAAGAAATGATCATGCACAAACGTAATGACAAGAGTAAGGAAGAGTACGATGTAAATCACCTTATTGTGAAGGAGAGCATTCGTGAACAATAGACCATTTTTAGTAAGTGAAGCAGGATCACTCACTGTCGTTATGATTGAAATAAAATACGGTATATTAATAACGCATGCAATGACAACAATCATCGCTAACTTCTCCACGTACTTCCAGTTCTTTTCTACAATTGCAAAGAGAGCCATACAGCCAATAAGCACAAAACCAAGCGCAAATGAAAAAATGTATCCTGACAACACCGCGAGGATTACTCCAGGCACAATAATGCGAGCACCGGTACTCTCTTTTCCTATGGTGAGTAGCGAGTACGAAAGCGCAAAAAGTCCAAGTGCACCTGTAATTGGGTGCACGATACGTGTCCAAACAGAGAGTATGGGCGACGTATACTCATTTGAAAAAAGCTGGTGTAAAACACCCATGTTATTGAGGTCATACCCGAGCGTTATAAATACCCCTACAAATAAGGAGACCCATACTGTAGTTTTCTCTCTAAGATCGTACTCTTTTCCTATACGACATACGACGTGATACACGAGCACAAACAATATTGCTGGGAACAGAAATTTAGAAAACAGTGCAAAGAGAGAAACATACGCTTCGTTTCCCAAACTCCCTATTGCATAGAGCCACTCACTGAAGGGTTGCTGGAGATGACTGCTGTTCTTATACTCATGAAACATTGGCGACGCTATACTCACGTTACCTTCAGCAACTTCACGAATACGCGTCAAATATACGAGTTCAGCATCTTGATAGAAGTATGAAAGTTTTGCGTCAGATGTGTCAGGTAATGATACTTCTGCAGCAATATATGGAAGCATACTCAGAAATCCCACAAGACACGCAAACCAGATATACACTTTTATTCGGTTCATACCTTTTTAACTACCATGTAGAGAACAGACGCGGTGCGGTTCGCGAACGGTAATTTATTTGCAACAATGTCAAAAAACTTAATAGGGAAAAACAAAAACAATGATACGTTCACAAGGATCCAATACAATTTATCTGATCCGAAAGAAAATACACTTGGGATGAGATAACATAACCACACATTTAACGCAGAAAAAATTCCAGACCGAGTCCCAATTTCAAGTATCAGAAAGCCACTAAATAATTTTTTTAAACCTTCATCGGTCCACCTAAAGTGGTCAGATGGCGATGAGTGAAATGGGTACAGAAAAGGTGTACTTATATACCCTACACCACCTACTTTAAGAATGCGATGCATTTCCTCGCGTACACGTACGGGGTCTGACACATGCTCGAGTACGTTATCACACACAAACGCATCTATTGACTCATCTTCAAATGGCAATGCTTCAAGAGGAGCGGTCACATGCACTGTCTCATAGCTCGTAATATCAACATTGATGAGATCAGCACGTACCACCCTCGGTCCGGAGCCAAGGTTCGCGATCTTTACCTGATCATTCGGTACCGGAAAATACTTGCGTAAAAAGTGTAGAGGGCCCATGTAGCCAAGGTATGCCGGTCCAAACAGGTACACAATAAAAAAATAAAATTGAGGCCACTGTTTAAAAAACTCCCGGATAGTATCGCCTTCTTGTGTAGTTATTTTTTGCATCTGAATTCGAATGCTATTTCGTCAAAGCCGCCAACCCAAAAACACCATATTCGACTTGCGATATGTATATTCCAGTTTGCAACAGTAGTGATTACTGTATCAACAACATGTACGAGAGAAAGTGAGAACGGTCCATACCCCATCTCTTTCAAGATATGTGGGAATGCATTCCATTTCATTTTGACCGATACTAGTTCATACTCAACACCAAAATATCCCACTTCTTTATAGCGAGGATTAAAATAATTTGGAAATGTAACATCAAAACCATGAAAATGTTCAGGATGAGTCATACCACGAGAAAAATGAGGTACCTTAATAATAAGAGTTCCTTCGGGTTTTAAAATTCTGTGTAACTCCTTCATTACTGTAAAAGGTCGATCGAGATGCTCAATAACATGAGATGCATGCACTAGATCAAATTCATTCTCCTGAAATGGGTACGGGAACACATTAAGATCATGGGATACGTCCGGCGTTACAATACTCTGCCAATCTACATTGATGTAACCGGGCTTTTTAAAACCTGCACATCCTAGGTTAAGTTTTTTTTGCTCCATATGTGTAGTTATGAGGTCCACTCTTCCATCCATAATGCTAAAACGAACAGCGACCAAAGTTTTTTACGATTATCTACCTTCCCTTCACTGTGAGATTTGAGCAGTATAGCAAGACCGTCACGTTTGAACAAACCACTTGAGACAAGAGCTCCGTCGAGGATGGTATGCGTAAAAAGTGCTGATAGATCTCCCTTAATCCAGGAACCAATAGGTATATTAAATCCTTTTTTCTTTCGATATATCACGTCATGAGGAAGCAAACCATCCATCATTTTCTTCAATATGTATTTACCAGACATGCCAGAACTTTTATACGCTCGTTTCAAATGTATACCAAAATCAACTACCGACAAATCAAGGAACGGTGCGCGCACTTCTAAACCATATGCCATGCTAGCCCGATCTGTCTTCACCAAAATATCATCAGCGAGATACGAACGAAGATACTCATATTGTAATCCGTCCCAGAAAGGTTTATCTGCGTAATATTGATCAGTAGATGAGAGAGTGGTGTCTATATCAAGAGAGAAATTCAAGATTGCAGGTAACTCTTCTGGAAGAAACGCACTGAGCCAATACGTGTTTCGTCGTTCCTTGGTAGTCCTAAACCCAGACAAAAATTTCTTTACTTTAAAATCAAAACTCATGTATGAGTGTGACACCGGTATCTGTGCTGCGAGTCTTTCTATTCCCCGTTTCACAGAGACGGGTACCCTCTCGTATAGACTGCCGAGCTCGTGAGCGCGAAATGTATCGTATCCAAAAAACACCTCGTCAGCCCCATCGCCACCTAAAGCAACGGTTACTTCTTTACGCGCAAACATTGAAAGGAGGCTTGTCGGAATAATAGATGAATCAGCCATTGGTTCGTCGAGGATAAAAGGTATTTTCGGTATCACGTCTTCCAATTCCTTAGGCCCTACCACCGCCTCATAGTGTTCGGTTTGGAGCTCTGAAGCCACCTTCTTAGCATACATACGTTCATCAAACGAACTATCCTCAAATCCAATTGAAAATGTTTTAACTTTCTTTGATGATACTTTCTGCGCAAAATACGCGATGGTGCTTGAATCTAGTCCACCGCTTAGAAATACTCCAACAGGCACATCAGCAACCATACGCTTCTCTACTGCACGAAGGACGAGCTCGTGGAGCTCATTTTTTGCTGAAGTGAAATCTTTTTCATATTTCTCATGCGATGGGGAGAGTGTGTGAAATGTTTTATGAGCAACCTTCTCTCCGTCATAAATCAGGTATGTACCAGGCAGTAATTTGTATATGCCTTCATAGATAGTATGCGGTGCTGGAATATACTCGTACACTAAATATTCTGCAACCGCGTTTGTATGTAACCCTGTAGGACAATGTGGGTGCTTACGAAGCGCTTTTAGCTCTGAACCAAAAATAAGTGTTCCATGAGTATGTGACCAAAAAAGTGGCTTCTTCCCCAGATGATCGCGCGCGAGTAATAAAATATTCTTTTTTGTATCATAGAGAGCTATCGCAAACATCCCACGCAGCTTTTCGAGAAACGATTCACCAAATCGAAGATACAGCTGCAAGAGTACCTCGGTATCACTTGTCCCTTTAAAGTGCACGTCTCGGCAGAACTCATTCCTCAGCTCATTAAAATTGTATATTTCACCATTAAAAACAACGGACACCGCTCCATCATCACTCTGCATTGGTTGGTGCCCGGTGGGTGACAGATCCACAATCGATAGTCTTCTATGTGCGAGTCCGATCTTACCTTGTTCATACGAACCAAACGAATCAGGACCACGATGGGTGAGACTGTCACGCATCTCATTCAGGATTTCAGTTGAACCACTGCCCCAATATCCTGTAATACCACACATACTACAAATTTATTTTTTCTTTAATGAGATACGCTTTTTTCCCTTGTGATTCATAGTACGTTCGCATGACCATCTCTGCCAAAATACCCATAGTAATAAGCTGCACACCAACAATAATACAGAGTGCAGAAAGCACAGGAAGTGGTGTCTGAACGAGGTGTAAGTCAAAAAAGATTCGGAGTACTATAGCCGCAATCCCTGCAACCACACCAACCATACTAAAGAATAAACCGATGATACCGAAGAATTGAATCGGTCGATCCATATACTGGTACAAGAATCGGAGTACGAGTAAGTCAAGAATAACGCGTACTGTGCGGGAGATACCATAGTTACTTTTCCCATACTTTCGTGGTGAGTGTGCAACCTCAATTTCTGCCACACGAGCACCCATCCGTGCAGCGTATGCAGGAATAAAACGATGCATCTCTCCGTATAAATTAACTCCCTGGATAACATCTGCCTTATATGCCTTAAGCGTACATCCATAATCGTGGAGGTGTACGCCAGACACTGTTGAAATAAATTTATTTGCAATAATTGATGGAAGCTTTCTTAAGAATTTTTTATTTTCCCATCGTTTCTTTCTCCAGCCAGAAACCACATCAAACCCTTCGTCCATTTTGGCGAGAAGTTTAATAATATCGTGCGGGTCATTTTCAAGATCTGAATCGAGCGGGATAATGATATCCCCTGTCGCATGATCAATACCTGCATGTATCGCTGCTGTTTGACCAGCGTTCACGCGAAAATGAATAACTTTAATTTCAGGTCTATGTGCTGCAATTGTATTCAATACTTCTCTACTCGCATCTCTTGATCCATCATTCACCGCTATAACTTCATACGGGCAAGCAATAATCTTCATCGTTGCCTGAATTTGATCAAAAAGCTCCGGTAGACTTTGTGCTTCGTTATAAATAGGTAGGATGAGTGATAGTTTCATAGTTCTAATTGCTCACAGTATGCCATATTCTGGATATAAATTATAGATTCGAGCTGCTGGGCTTTTTTTCTAAAAACTCCATAATATCGGCAGTTCGGACACTCCAATCATATTTCTGCACCTCTTCCTGTGCACGTTTTGCAACCACAAAGTATTTCTGCTTCTCATTAAGCACAGTCTCAATACCACGGGCAAGTGCTTCGGGGCTGTCCGGGGTCACAAAATAGGCAGTCTGAACGGATAACATTTCTTCAAGTGAAGGTATCTTACTTGCAACAATTGGTACCCCGCTTGCCATATGTGCTAAGACTTTGAGTGGAGACGTGTACCGTGATGACATCACCGTAGTACCTGAATTTGGAACCACAAGCACGTCGGCAATACGCTGATTCATTGCCAAATCCTTTTGTGGCATTGTGCCCAAAAACTGCACATGCGGATATACTGCCTCCTCGCGCGCAACCTCGTCGCGCGTACCTCCAATTACCACAAAATGAACATGTTCTTTTAAAAGAACACTCGCTTCAAGAAAAGTGCGATACCCCTTCCAAACTTCAAGTGCACCAATATAGGCAGCAACAGGCTTATGCGTCATCACCCCAAGCTTTTTCTGCGCAAGTGTCTGTGGCACTTCTTTCGTAAACTGCTCGACGGTCACGCCACTTGGTGCAAGGAGTATCTCTGTTATGGGTATCTGAAATATTTCACTTACATCACTACGGAGTCCTTCGGTGATTGTAATAATTCGCATACTTCTTCTCAAGAAAAATTTTCCGAAATAACGAAGCCCGTATAGGTGATGTAGCTCGATTACTTTTTCTGCAGTAGAAATAAGTACACCAAGTAGCTGAGGTTCTCTGGAATACAGTACGTGAGCACGATGACGTATCACATAATATTGTACCGACAGTATGAAGGATACTTTCTGAATTAAAAAACGAAGTGCGCTTGTACCCAAGAGACGTATATCGAACGTCGGCAAATACCGAATTTCAAATATTCTTTGTACACCATGAAAATCAAAGGGGTCGTCTGTACGATCATTCTGCCGTTTTGGTACGAGTACCGTAACCGTATTCCCTACTTTCGCAAACGCCTCAGCCTGCTTCATAATAGCGGTACCCATGGCACGCTCGGTAGGAATGCGAGAGCTTGCGATAAAGAATATGTCCATACAAAAAAATATTATTTTTTGGTCGCTTCTACAAAGTACCCAAGTGGCACACGATTTGTAATGCCTGCGTATTTTTTAGAGATTCTTGACAGACCCCGATCAATAGTGACCGCTACCTTTTTTACCAGTAATTTAAGCGGCATTGTTGGAAGACTTCCACCGAATGTTTGAAACATAACAGAACATGGGCCTTCACCGAGTACAACCACGTGTATCTGAGTAAATCCAGCATCTCCTAACATGCGTATGAGTGCTGACTCGGTGTATCTAAAATAATCATTCGGTGAACCGTGTATGTTGAAAAAAAATGGAACAGAAATATACATACGTCCCCCAACTTTGAGGATACGGAAGCTCTCTTGCAGTAAATTACGATAATTATAAATATGCTCAAGTACATTCACACACAATACATTCTGATATGACGCATCCTGGAGCGGAAACGGTTTTTCAAGATCAAACACATGATCAGCACCTGAGGAAGTTTTATGTGTACCAGGTTCTCTACTATCGAGATTCACAACTTCAATTGGTGATTCTGATTGTAGACGTCCGTAGTAGCTTGAGCCTTTATGTCCACCCAAATCAATAGTCGCACCCACAAGGGAGAGTGCTGCAAGTTTAGCATCTTCTTTTTCTCTTAAAATTGAATACGAAACCATATACTATATATTGCCATACACCTGCCGTACCTCTTCTTCGTCTTTTTTGGTTGCACGGAGTAACTCAAGATTTTTTGCCTCAATAGCCTTGAGTACACCGAGTCCCGCTGTATCAGCGACCGAATCCTCATAGGCATGAAGAAAGGCATTAAAATCTTTGATGAGGCATGGGCCCCCTGCCCCTCGTCCACTTCGGTGTACTGGATTCGTATGATTTTCACCAATCCAAGGTTCATGCTTCATCGCTTCATGAATCCGCTCCCAGGAACAACCATGCGCTGTCGCCATATCATACGCAATATTCATAAAGACAGTCTTCGTATAAAAAAAGGTGTTATTAATATATTTAATTAACTCACTCTCGTTTGAGGTTGTAACGAGCTCATAAGGTGCTTTCGGTAACACTGAGATAACAAGCGACGCCTTCTCACGATGAAGTGACGACTCATTCCCAATACCGATAATATTTCTTTTTGGGTGTTCTGTATCTTCCTTGGCACTTGCTCGACTCAGGAATTCTGGTGAGTGCATTACAAAAATATCTGGATATGCTGTTTGAAATTTTTGTGTTGTCCCGGGAATGAGCGTCGACTTAATAACAGCAATCATGCCCTTCCCCACAAGTGCGAGTGTTTCCTCTACAAGGTGGGCATCAAAAGTTTCTTGTGTCGTTGGCGTAGGTACAGCAATAAATACTATGTCACACTCCTCGATCTCTGATTTATTATGCACGTATTCCTCCTCCAAAGAATACCGCACAACCGTATACCCGCGATTCTCAAAATCATCAGCGTAATTCTTTCCTATGTACCCCTGTCCAATAAAACCAATTTTCATATATTATTTCTCAAATCTAATGGCATTTTTTCGCGCCCAAACCTGTAATACCAAGATATTCCATAATGGATATAAATAATACCCTCTTTTTTCAATATGGTCTAAAAACATAGTTTCAATCACGTTCCAATCAAACACTTCATGCAAACCATCGTAGTACCCTCTGGACAGAATCTCACGCGTGAGTGCGGTGATTACTGGATCGCGTAGCCATTTCGCACCTGGAGAAACCCAACCACGTTTTGGCTGCGAGAATATATATGAAGGTAAAATATCTTGGTATGCATCTCGCAAAATCTTTTTACCAACAAATGGACTCGTCTTCTGCCCCACCGGAATGCGATCTGCATAGGTGACGACATCAAGATCTAGGAGTGGTACACGAAACTCTAATCCATGAGCCATACTAGAACGGTCAGTTCGCGCTAGAGACTCATCAGGCAGCCATGTCTGACGATCAATCTGCATGAATGCATGTACTGGATGTATAGCACCTACATGCTTCTTATAGAAGGATGCAAAAAAAGATTCTGTTACTCCATAGATATCTGTATCAGCACATAAAATCTTCTTATCTTGCAAAATTTTATTCGCCATGAGGAGTGTATGCATAGGTGCACCAACAGGCGTATTGAGTTTAGAAACGCGTTCGCCCAAAAGAGAGAGTGACTCTCGTAGTAAGTGAGGCATCTTCTGAAAATAGTAAGCAGCCATCATCATTCTATGACGCGTGTAACCACCAAACAGCTCATCACCTCCATCTCCACCGAGTGCAACTACTACACCCTCTCCTCGCACTTTATGTGAGAGCAGATATTGTGAAATTGCCGTTGGGTTTGCAATCGGTTCATCCATTGCTTCGAGAGCAGGAATAAATGAAGTCCTGATATCAGAGAGGTCTAAGGTGAATGTGGTGTGCGCTGCACCATATCTCTTAGCTGTCTCTTCTGCTAATCGTGCATCAGCATTAAATTTCTCTGATTCCCCTTCTGCGCCACTCACCATTTCAAAACCAACCGAAAATGACCTGGCCTTTGACGCGTGCTCTACCATGTGATGAAGCACAATACTCGAATCAATCCCCCCGGAGAGAAACATACCGACTGGACGATCAGATACTAATTGACGTTTAACACCTGTGCTAATACGATTGACTATCTCACGCTTCACATGCGCTCTCCTTACATCAATGTGACTCTCTTCTGGTACGCCGATACCGAGAAGTGAATCATAGTAGGTAGTAGCGATGAGTGTACCGTCCTTGAATTCTATATACTGCCCTGGTGCAACTTTGTGTATATCAGTAACGAGAGATTCAGTACTTGGAGCGTATCCGAGCCCAAGATATAAGCTGAGCGAAGTGGTATCAATATGATTGGATCCAATACTGAGTAGTCCCACCATTTCTGATGAGAAATATAGTTCAGAGTTATGTATACGATAGTAGAGTGGTTTAACACCTAAGTGGTCGCGTGCTATAAGTAGTTTCTGTGTTGTAGTGTCCCAGAGAGCAAAGCTAAAAATACCGCGTAATTTTGGAAACATTGCTACTCCCCACACACTGAATGCTGCGAGAAGCACCTCTGTGTCACCAGTGGTTATGAATGCATACTGCGCTCTAAGTTCTTCACGCAATTCTCTGTAGTTATACAATTCTCCGTTATAGACAATAACGTACCGTCCATCTGTACTTTTCATTGGCTGATCCGAAGCGTGTGACGTATCAATGATTGCAAGTCGGTTATGACCAAGCGTAATTCCTTCACTCGTAAAAATCGACGATCCATCTGGACCACGATGTGTCGTACGCTCATTCATGCGCGTGACTATGTCTGCATCATCTTTTGTAACACCATTTATCGCACACATATCTTTTTACAAATGTGGTACACATCATATCCTCCTTCAATCCACTCACCCACACGTGTAAGTGGCATCCCGTCTTCAAAACAGAGACGTGAAAGTTTGAAGGCGTGTGAGTGATTCAGAAATACCCCTTCAGTAGTAAAGGCATGTGTGTACCCACTCCCTTCCACACATTCCTCGGTTACTGGAGTTATATCCGTACGTTGTCCAAACGGGTATGCAAAAACAGTAACCTGTTGTTGTGTCATAGTCTCAATTCGTTTTTTATCCGCTTCTATTTCCTGCAACTGCATATCTCTTTGTAACAAAGAAAGTCGTGCATGCGTTACGGTGTGTCCACCGATCGTATGCCCTGCTTTGAGCAATTCCTGTACCCCATCCCACGAAATGGTCATGCGGGGAGAGAGACAGAGTTGCTCTGTAACATAACGTTTCTGTTCAAATGGTTGGTCGTAAGCATCAACCAATCCTGAATTAACAAAAAATAGTGCCTTGATACCATACTCTTCGAGTACTGGTACACCAACATCCACCCATGAGCGATACCCATCATCAAAGGTGATAAGGACATTAATTTTTTCAAAATCAAAACGACTTGCCATGAAGTCATCAACTGAAACTATATTGTATGCTGCATCAATATACTGGATAACATTCCGAAACCAGACTGCGTCTGGGATATCGTGAAATACTACTATTCGCACAAGCGGTCCTGTGCGCCGCATATATCTTCGATACAAATACGTAAGACCAACGAGTGAGACTGCCGTAATAAAAAGATTTCGGATATGTTTACGCATATAGTACTAATTCATCTTCCACAATGTCACTAAGTCTCGTCCGAGAAATGTGGAGAGTTTTGTCACGTCTTCTTTAAAATACTGAATGAGCGGCGCTCGATCATATGTAGGCACCTCCTTCTTCTTTGGTTTTGTATTTATAGACCGCACGAAGTCAGGTAAACCCGATCGACGGATATTGTGCACCAATCGGTCAAGCCCATATCTCCTTAAAAATTCAGACATACGATGCATTATTTTTTCAAAAATAATATGTCGCGGCACACGTGAAATATTGATTTCATCAAAAAGCATACTCGGACTGAAGGTGTCACTCACTCCTAAAAACCGGTACAAACTCTGTATATACGAACGAGGATCAGTTTGATTATCATCATAAATACAGATACAGAGTTGTTCTTTCCTGAAGAGCTCTATGTATTCCTTAAGCTGTGCCATGTAGAGACCTTGCTCGAGAACACTTTTTTCTGTCTTGTAGTACGTTTCAAAAGACATACTCTCAGGTATTTCCCCTCCCTTGATTGCATTCCCATACTGTGAAAACGCCCGAGAAATTGGATTTCGCAAAATAGCGATGATCTTTGCGTCTGGATACAAGGTATGAATTTTGTGAGCAGTGCCTTTAGTATATAAGTATGAGGTTGAAAACTCTCCTGTCACTTTGCCCGGATCACACTTCTTAAAATGCGCTTCATACCATTCCTTTCCATTTAGAAATCGGTCACGACTGAAGAAATGAATTTCCTTAATGGGTGCACATATCTCTGGGTGCTCATAGAGACACGCATATACCCATGAAGTTCCTGAACGTTGTGCTCCAATCCCAATAAAATCGATCATAATACGTACTAGAGTACACCGAATATACGTTCTGGCAACGTAGCAATACTATGGTCTTTGATCACGATATTCCTGAGTTCGTGTATCAATCGTACTCGATCTGAATCATTCATCTCAAGGATTGTACGAAGCATAAAAACATAACCATCTACATCCTGTGGTGGAATGTACAATCCGAACAGATTTAGTATCGGTTCAAAAGACCGAATCGAAGTGAGTGGAATAACCCCTGCTGCCATAGCTTCAAGTACCACCTTATCAAACCCGGCTTCATATGAAGGATGAAGTAAAACACTATAGGAAGGATAGATCCCTCTCATCTCCTCCGGCGACTTCGAGCCTTGAAAAGTGACATGATCCGCTACTCCTGACTTTTGAATCAATGCATCAAGACTCTGTTTATATTCTGTGTCAGTAATAGGCCCGAATATATCAAACGATACAGCGTCTCCTAACTCACTCATATACTGCGCGAGCACACGAATAGAGATTTCATTTTTTTTAATCGGAGTAACCCTACCCACTGAAAGAATCTTGGGAGGGGTGCGCGATACTTCGCTGCTCTCTGCTCTAAATGCATCTGTGTCTATTGCGTGCCCCACCACTCTCACCTTCTTGTTGTTGCCGACAAAGCTGAAACTCCCTGCGGTGACGATTTCATCAGTACCTACGGCAGCAATATGCCCGACCCAATTTAACTTACCATGTGTTTTCCACCACAAAAATTTTGTATGAGTAATTTTACGAATCAAGAAAAATGGAAAAAGGAGAATGTTATATATCGCCCCCATATGAAAGAAAACTCTGTCAATTTTTTGAACAAAAAAAAGCTTCGAGACATATTTGTAGAGGCGTACACAGTACGTAAGCCTACTCACTCCATGCTCTTTTCCCAATGAGTATACAAATACATTTGCTGGGAGTTCATGCATACCTTCGTAGAGACAAATGACGTAGACTGCATCAAATTTTTTGGCAAATTCTAAAATCCAACGATGAAAAAACCCTAAGATCGGATCTCTATAATCAACGGTTTGTGTAAGGATTAGTAGTTTCATATGAAAAATGACGTATGGTCTGTATCGTGTTAGTCTACCTTTATGTCACGTTTTCTAGGCATAAAATCTATCATTCACTATTGTATAGTGCTAACTATAACAGCAGTAACTTTTATATCAATCCCGGGATGGGCTGGATATTCAGCATTTTCAGGCGTCCATGAACTCTATATTCCCTCACTGCTCCAAGAACACAACTCTGAACTCTTTCAAAACGATTTTTCGACAACCTATAATCAGAACGATTTAACGCTGCAAGATGAAGTCATATTATTTGTGATGGACATAACCGGCCTTTCACTCCCCTTCTTATTACTACTACTCCAGTTCATTTTTCGTTTCATATTTTGCCTCGGTCTCTTCTCGATACTCGAAACACTCGGGGTGCCTACTCTATTTCGCTACTATGCAATACTTGGCACAGTACCTGTCGTCACTTTTTTTATTGAGTTCATTCCTGCGGTAGTGGGCTTAAGTCTCTTTGTATACGCAGTGTCTACCACACTAAAGAGTCAGTACGCTCGGGCAGCCACCCTGATCGGCATAACTTTTCCCATCCATGGTATTACTGCAATTCCTGCATTTGTCTGGTTCTTTCTGTACCTCGCTTTGTCATGGAAGACGAAGCGAGTCACTCTAAAGGAGATACTGATTTACAGTAGTATTCCGCTACTCATCCTACTACTCACGCACGGAGGAGTGCATTCACAAAATATATTTGAAACTATCGATCCAGAATGGGCGGATATTGTAGCAATGAATGCGAGTTTATTTATTAATATACTCACGGTACTTTTTTCTCCGATCACGCACTGGAGTTATGCTCTACCACTCGCAGTAAAAGGTGTCATTATACTAAGTTCTCTATTCGCACTTAGAAAATATCTTTCATTACCTGCAACATTGTTTGTGTATACAAGTGCACTCACACCCTTACTCCTCTCTACATTTCAATATGTACTTGTAACGCTCTTACATCTCTCATTTTTTGCTAGTCTTCAATTTACACGTTCCTTCTTTATATGGGACATTCTTATAGGTGTTCTACTTGCGGTATACATTAGTAGAAGGATGACGCGTCACCCTCATCGTTATATATCAAACGGCATACTCCTCTCTACCCTTATTGGATCAATAACTACTTTTTCTGTTTTAACTTTCGGCGTGTACATGTGTATACTCACTCCCCTTTTCCTCTTCATTCTCTTCGCTGACTATACGAACACTTACACACTGAGTGAAAGGCAAATAGCACTAGTATCGATCGCTGGTATATTCGCTATAATCACGCCTCTCTGCGTACTAAAAGGGCATACAGATATACTCTACATCACAATTAGTCTTTTTCTTTTTGGCGTACTCGCAAGTTACTTCTATGAGAAAAAAGCTTTTCTCATAAGCGTACTTGTACTCATACTCTTCGGAGGTTATCTTTACTCCCCTCCAGAACCGAACCCACATATGACCACATCGCAATCTGAATTATGTAACTTTATACATACATACACTGATGCTGAAGCGATATTCATGACGCAACCGTTTACTCACGAAACACCAGATACAGTACGAATGTATTGTCTACGAGATGTATTTGTTCTCCGTACTGATGGAGATCAATCGATATTCAATCGCAACTTTGCACGCGCATGGGCAGAACGTATCCACTATGCAGATAGATTGTATGCAGAATATATGCACGGAGAACAAAGAATGGAGAAAAGATTTAGGATTAATTACATAGTAAGTACAACAAAATTGCCTGAGAATTTCATTCCACTGTACGAAAATAGAGAATATTTTCTGTACGCAATATAAATCTAGCGAGCTAGATTTTACAACGACCTAAGAATACTTGCACTGTACTCTTGGATGTATGAGGAGTAATCCTGCTCAATACGTTCAAAGACAATATCGTATGCATTAAGTGCATACCTGGATCTACTTTGATTTTCATTCAAGTACATGTTGATACAGTCAGCAATGTATGCGGCATTTTCTGGCTCACAAAAGCATGCTGATTCTCCTTCAGTGAAAAGCTTGGCACCAAGACCAACACGATTCAGAATCATAGGTAATTTAACTGTAGCGGCTTGTAAAATTAAATCATCTTCACTTCCATCATCAGAGAGATGAATGAGAACATGTGCCGTTTTCATGTACGAGATGATATCTTCAGAAGCAGGAATGAATTCGATTTGATTTTGAAGGCCTAGCGCTATTGCTTGTCGTTCTAAAAATGAACGAAGTGGGCCGTTTCCAACTATCACTAAACCGATCGTTGCGTACCTACGCAATATTGGTGCTGCTCCGAGCATTACCTCATGCGTATGAGAACTTGCCTGCATAGAAGAGACATGCAGAATTATAAAATTAAATCGGGGATACGTCGTAGATAATGCAATCTGTGGTTCCTGATCGCGCCATACATCTAAATTATAATAATTAGGAAGCACTTCTGTTACTGGTTCTAGTTCAGGATACTTTTTAATGACTGCCAGTCTTTGAAATTCTGTTTTAACCCGCACAGTCGTTGACCGTACGAGGATGTACCGAGATGCCCATGTGTACAGGAGTGGATGCTCGAGCAAATCAACAAACCGAGGATCAAAAAAATCTTCATACACATGAACCTGGAATGGTCGTTCATATTTTCGACTCAATAATAAGCCAACAATTCCTGCCTCAAACAAGTCTTCAGCCACGACAATATCTGCACGGAAACCACCACTAAATACAAGCTGGGATTCTGCAATACGATAGGCATCGTAGGATAATTTCCACCAAGAGCGAGAGTTTGTCTGATACATCCATATAGTATCAAAGAGTCGTAGGGTGACGACTTCGGCAGTTGTCCTTCCGTACATAAGTACAATGACATGAATCTCAAGGAAAAGATCTCGCTGATCAACAATACGTCGATATGCTACACTCCCTTCCTCTAAAACACTTGCGTCAGTAGTACAGATGAGTAATCGTACCTTCTCTCGAGTTGATTCTGTTTGTAGAATTGGTTCTTCAAATCGTGCTTCAGCAACATCAATCTGCACGAGAGAATCTTCTGTCTCGAGTGTCTCTTTCTCTGGAGAAGGTTCATTCAATGACTCTGGCATGTGCATGCCTTGAAGTTTTTGGTCCAAGACCACAATGTCAGGTGCCAACTCATCTGTCTCCAACACTTTGTTTAGATGATTTTCTGCACGCACTGTAGGATTAAGGAACGCCTCATCGAGTTTTGACATACTTTCATTATACTGAACTAATCTCGAGAAATCGTCTATTTACCCACGGGGGACACACCTGCCAGTATCGATGCTGCCCATAATTGAGTATAGGTCTGAGGAGACATTTGTGCGAGTGTGTGTGCTGTTCTCTTATTTGTTTCAGAAAAATGAGCTCGTAACAGAGGCTCCTCAATCATACGCCTCATTGCAGCTGCGTAGACTGCTACACCAGCTTCACGTACTACAAGCGCATGCACGTTGTCCTCAACAATTTCTCCTACACACCCGACGTCAGTAGTCACAATCGGGAGACCTGCGGCCATTGCTTCTACAAGAGTAAGTGCATATGCCTCATGAAGTGACGCTAAGACGAATACATCTGCACGTGCCATCTCGAGAGGTACATCGGTTGTCCATGGTATGAGCTCCACCTTTTCCTCTACATGATGGTCTCGAATAAATCTCTCAATAGATGAGAGCTCTTCACCGCCCCCCACAATCCGTAGCCGTATGGTATAGGTTTGGCAGAGCGAGGTAAATGCCTCAACAATACGAAGAATATTTTTTTCTGGAGCAAGTCTTCCGATATACAAAAATGTGTACGGTCCATGAGTACGAGGTGTATATGAGACTTGAAGAAACGCTTCGAGTTCTGGCCGAATAGGTAGTACGGTGATACGTTCTGCCTTGACACCCCGCGACACAAGCGAGCTCTTTATTCGTTCTGAAACAACCCGGATACGAGGTGCGGTACGCAAGAGCGTAAGGGCAAACATCCGTCTCAAGCGTCGTATGAGCGACGTACCAACCCAGGCGTTAGAACTAAAGTAATCACCATGTACTTGAATATGGAGCAATGCTCGCGTAGTAAGTGAAATGAAATAGGATAACCAGCCGATCTCGAGCGGGTCTTGGGCAGACACAGTAAACGATCCTGGCGTCTCCTTAATGATACGACGACTTATCAAAAATGCAGCACATAACATCTGTATGCGCGTGCGAGCATGTGTTGGATATATATGGAGATTCCCCTCATGGATAGCATCTACATATCCATGGGTATGTCTCGTCAATACCACAATATGCATCGCATCGAAATGTGTGGCATACATCTGCATCCGCATATACTCGCGACTTCCCTTTTCTAATATGTGCCGACCTAAACTGATCGTAAGCAAGTTCATAGTGTGTGAAAAACGTCCATGATTTCCCGAATAATAATCTCCTCTCGAAATTGTTGAACCTTTAATGATGCCTGTTGTACAAGACTTGTGCCAACTGAAGTATCTCGATAGAGTCTGAGGAGTGCGGCAGACATTTCTTCTCGATTATTCCAGGTAATTATAAGGCCTTCCTTGCCATCCAGGATCAATTCACTATTACCTCCCACACTTGTTGTAATAATAGGGGTGCCAATTTCCATCACCTCAAGGAGCTGATGCGAGAAGCCCTCGTACGAAGTATTCAGCACAAATGCATCCGCTCCAAAAATACGTTCTGCAAGTTCTTTCTTCGCTACTTGCCCCCGCAAGACTATGTAGTCAGTAGCTCCGAGTTTTTGTACCAAATTCACTAAATCAGTGTACAGGATGCCGTCTCCCAAAATTTCAAGACGTACATCTGTATGTTGCTCATGCAGTGCCTGTATCGAATATATAAGTGCCTCAACTCCCTTCCAGGGTGTAAGGCGCGCAGCAGTCACCACTACAAAACCAGAATAACCAAACTTTGTGCGAATGGTATCTTTTGTCTCATTCACAACAATCGGATTGAGTGCACTATAGATACGAGTAATCTTTGATGGTTGAATCCCCCATGACGTAACGACGTGTTTCATGTACTCGCTCGGTACGACGACTCGCTTTGCCCTCCGTGCCACAGTAGCTTGCACAGTTGCAAGTACTCGGACCGGAAAAGGATGGGTATGTGAAGACAAGTACAGATCAAGCGTGTCAGTAACACCAAATCGTTGCTGGCCCTGCTCCCATGCATAATCTCCCGGTACACGTACCATAAATTTCTTCCGTAGAATGAAGCTTGCAATGCATGCCGGCACGCCCACACTCACCGTATCAAGTGCATAGATACAATCAACATCTTTTCCATTTCGTAAAAGTGTAAGGAGGTATATCACGTGACGAAGAATCTTCGGATATGTTCGAACATGGGTAAACGGCACAACGACACACTCGACACCTTGTGGTGGCAGATGACGTTCCAAAAAAGCAGTGTAGGTGGCAGGACCTCCAATCTCTGGCGCATATAACCCTGTTGCAATAAGTACTTTCATAGTGTTCTACAGTATGTTCTAGTATGCCGTATTTTACGGTCTTTTAAAACAGGTCTCGGCACGTTATAGTTACATAATGAAGAAGTCTGAAACGAATGGGTTTTTAGTTGTATCACTCGATTTCGAGCTTTTTTGGGGAATGTTCGACAAAACAACCATTGCTGAATACGGGCCGAACGTACTCGGTGAACGCACCGCAATTCCGCGCATGCTCAAGCTATTCAAAGAATATGAAATTCACGCCACCTGGGCAACCGTCGGAATGCTCATGGCGCGGACTAAAGATGAACTCCAAACCTTTCTTCCCCCACCCCATCTCCGGCCTCGGTATGAGGTGGAAAAAATTTCTGCATATCACTATATCGAGCATGCAGAGATTGGTGATACCGAATCTACTGATCCTTACCACTTTGGACCTTCCCTCCTTGCACAGATTATTGCGACCCCTTTCCAAGAAATTGGGAACCATACCTTTTCGCACTACTACTGTATCGATGGTATACAGAACGAACCTAGGATTTTTAATCGTGATCTTGAAGCATATCGGGCTATCGCAGCCACGCATGGAGTTGAGAGTAGTACGATAGTTTTTCCTCGCAATCAACCAAGCGAGAGTGCCTTAGAAATGTGCGTACAGAACGGTATACGTGCATACCGAGGTAACGAGAAACATGTCCTCTATGCGCCACGAAAAGATAGCGAGCAGACACTTTTTATTCGCGGGTTGCGGCTCCTTGATCACTACATCAATATTTCAGGTCACCACACCTACCCACTTCCGACGAGTCACAAAAACGAGATCATGAACATTCCTGCAAGTCGCTTTATGCGACCATGGAGCAGTACACTCCGCTGTATAGAATGGCTACGCATTCGTCGTATAAAAAAAGGTATGACATATGCAGCACAGCATGGCGAAGTATTTCATCTCTGGTGGCACCCACACAATGTTGGCATTAACCAGGAGCAAAATTTTAAAAATCTCACCTCTATTCTTGGTCACTTCAAACTATTACAATCAAAGTACGGCATGCGAAGTGCCTCAATGGAAGATATTGTTGCAGCCGCACATACATAGAAGACTACCGTCAGGCCGTACAGAGCACGATCGATCGTACGAGTATTTGTTAGAGTCTCCGACGAATGAATTGCTTTAATTGTTTCGGGAGCTTGATCCCTATTTTTGCGAGTACCGCATTCACTATTTTTCCAAGATTGATAATGACTACCGAGATACAACTTTGTAAGCGGTAGCGTGAACTGAGTGTGTCTGGATTAGGGCAGGTACCCAAGAATGATGCATATTCGGACGATGTGCGATACACACCGGTTTGCAACTTTTCCAAAATTGCCGCTTCGGTACAGACTGCAACATTGAGTGTTACAAGCGGAGATCCAAAATGTTCTGTTCTGTGAAAATCAACACCACCAGTAGCAAGCAGTTCTGGTTTTTTCTTCCGCAGCTCACCCAAAAGTCGGAGTGAGCGTGTTCGTGGGACACGCTTCCCTTCGTATTGTTGATTCCATACTTCAAGCGAATCTATCTCTCCGAGCAAACCATCATCTACGAGAAATTGATTTCGTACTGGATGTGCAAGAATGACAAAGCTCGTCTCCTTTGTCCATACTCTAAGCGTTTCAATATCGGGAGCATAATTTCCAAAAAATTCTCGCTGTCCGATCATAAGGATGTGTGCGTGAGTACCTGCATGCACCTGCGAAGCATACGGGACCTCAAATCCTGGAATAAAGAGAAACGTATCATCAGAAAGTTCCTCGCACTCACGTACAAATGCGAGCGCTGATTCCTTAGTCATCTCATCTACATGCTCAGTCATACAAACAAAACTCACACCATTTTTAAGGCAAAGATCTTTAAGCTCACGTAAGGTGAGTTTAGCATCATATGAGTATGTCGAGTGACAATGAATTATGCCTTTGAGTTCCATAACTTTTTTATTATATCTATATACTCAAAAAAAACTGGCTTCAAGTCCTTCCAGTCCCACACATCAGATTTCGTCTCGCGAGGCAAGAAGAAGAAATCTTGAAGTGCTTGCAGTCTTTTTGGATACAAGAATGGACGCATTTTATCATGACCAATCATGACCTTGACCAAGTGTCTCACACCTCCAAGAAAATGATTAGATACAACTCGTTCTCGTCCCATCACAAGAGGCTCTGGAAGCGTCTTTGAAGTAAGGAGTGAGTAATAGATGCGTGGCATATCAACGCCAGAGAAAATAGAAAGTGGTAATGATCCCCAAAATCGTCCATTGATTTCCATGAGATGTGGGATTTTTGTATCACTACTTACTTTAAACTCAACCATGATGGGACCTGTCCAACGGAGCTTCTCCACAAGTGTTTGCGCATACGATTCGAGTGTGCGTTTAAGCGTGCCATGTTCCATTGTTTCCTTAAGTACTGAAGCACCTCCGGTAGGCGAAAGTGATTTAAGACGATGATGTGTCACACATGCACCTATATTTCCTTCATATGCAATCATCTCGACACCATACTCCTCACCAAGCAAAAGATCTTGTACAAGTGGAGCTTCACCTAGTTTCGTGCGCAGGGCTATAAATTGTTCTACGAGAGCATCCTTCGTATGCACAAACTGAGCACTTCCAAACATCCCTACCCCATCTTTCCATGTCACGCTCTTTCGCGTTTTTATAACTGCAGGGTAACGCACCTCATGACTCAGACGTTCTATTTCTTCCTTAGTTTCAGGTGAGTATGTGGTGATTGTAGGAATACCCGACACTCGTGCAAGTGAGTATGTTGCTGCTTTATCAAACGCAATCTCAACCGACTTCTCCTCCGGAAAGAGGAGTGTCACATACGGTTCAAGTTCTTTTCTAAAGGCAAACAGTGTCAGGTATGTAGCGTCGCTAAATGCATACACGATTGGTTTTGTACCAATACGCTCACCCTCACGCTGTATACATGCAACAAAACCTTTTTGATCGATGTACGGGGATGGATAGACAAAACGGCCGGTGGTATACCGACTACGGAGTGCCATGCCGGTGTCTCGTTCTGCCCCTACATACAGAGATATCTGAGCCTTCCCGAGTGAACGTACGGTAGCAAGCGCGCTTTTCAGTTGTCCATCAAGAATTATAGCGTTCATAGGCCTCTATAATACCCTATCCTAGAAATAACGTTACTTTTGCTATATAGGTTTGGTTTTATGGGAATACACGTAAAATATAGTACACTTCTTAGATCTATGCGCATCTTGATCGTCACCCCTTTATACCCTCCTGATATCGCACCGCAAGCGGTGTATGTAAAAGAGTTTGCGAAGCGATATGCGGCACATGCAGAGATTACAATTCTCGCCTATGCCCATATTCCTGAAGCGATAAATGGTGTAACAAGTATCTCTGTTCCAAAGGACCGACCTTTGTTTCTTCGACTCTTACACTTTACCTGGGCATTATGGCGGGCTGCAAAAATGAGTGAACTTCTCTTTATACAGAATGGCGCATCAGTCGAACTACCTGCAAGTATCGTTAGTTTTTTTGTGCGGATACCACGCATTGTTATGATGAGCGATATATCTGCCTATGCATCTGGAGAAAACAGGGCTCTTCTACAGAAAATCCAAAATCTTCTTCTACGTCGCGCTACACATATGGTGTATGAAAAAAGTATCGTACCAAAGAAGAAATGGCTTCAAAAATCAACAATACTTTCCCTCCCTAAAGACCGTCCTGAAATAATTTCTTTCAAGCCCTATCCGACACAAGACTTTCTTGTATATGAAGAAGCATGGAAGCAGCATCTAGAGGCACTCACACACATCTTTACCTATGGAAAATAACACCGCAAAACAGGAGTGGGAGATGTATTGTGAACGTGAACTCCGCGTGATTACCCCACTCATCCTGAAACACGGGTACACACTTGATACTGTACAGCCTCATCTACAAGGTGAACGATATCTCATGAATGCGGTCACTACAACGAGTGGTAAAAAACTTATCCTCTATGGCACAGACTCCACTGGGTTACGTGTGGTGATAAAAGTAAGTCGTGAGAAAAATGGTATCGAGGAAATCAATCATGAGCGCACCTGTCGGACTATTCTCACACATATAGATTTTGCGCGTGATGTGTTTAAGACTCCTAAAGAATGTGCGTATATAGAGGAGAAGGGCTACGTCATCAGTATTCAAGAATTTATTCCTCAGGAAATCACGTTCCTTGAGCGCACACTTGAAGAACAGTTTTTCTTCGCCTTAGATGCATTTAAAAGCCAAGAAGGGGCCCATGCAACTACATACAACCATCGTAAGTTGATCAAAAACGTCTTCGGTATCCGTACAGGAGAAACATACATAGATTCATTTAATTCATTTCAAAAACGTATCGGAGAAAAAGTCCCACACGAAACAGATTTATTATCCAACCTTGATGAAGCTGTAAAAATCCTTATTTCAGAGAAAAATACCATTGAACAATATGCAGGGTTTTTGACTCATACCGATTTTGTCCCACACAATATACGAATTATGGATGATACTATCTATCTCCTTGATCACTCATCTATTACGTTTGGAAACAAATATGAGGGATGGGCGAGATTCATTAATTTTATGACCCTCTATAACCCACCACTTCAAAAAGCATTAGAAGCCTACGTAAGAGACAATCGTACCCCTGAAGAATCTCAGGTACTCCACCTCATGCGTATCTATCGCCTCGGTGAAATTATCTGGTACTACGTAAAAACGCTTGAAAAAAGCACCGGTTCACTACTCGAGCTAAACACTAAACGTGTTCATTTTTGGAACACCGTACTTCGCCACGTGATTGATAAAAGAGAACTCCCTACAGAAATAATCGAGGACTATACAACGAACCGCGACACTCTTCGAAGCGACGACGAAAAAAAGCGACAACAAGGACTCCACTAGAAGAGTGCTGTAAAGATTTTCTCCTCCATTTTGTGGGCAACGATATCCCAATCGTATTCTTCTTCCACCATCCTGCGTGCTCGGTCAGTTACCTCTTTCACAGCTTCGCCGTGTGACAAAATTTCTAAAACCGAATCCCTGATTTGCTCTGGGCTATCTGGATCCACTACCCAGCCTGTAGTACCAACTTCTGGATTTCGTTTTGCGTCAAAAAGAAAATCAGCAATACCTCCAACTTGTGTGGCAATAACTGGCATACGACATGCCATAGCTGAAAGAAATGCATTCCCTAGACCTTCTGATCGCGAAGGACCAACAAAAATATCGGAGGCCATTCTATACTGTGTCACTTCTTTTCTATCTATCTGTCCGGTAAAGATAACGCGTTCAGCAAGCGAGAGTTCTTTCACTAAGCTTTTCAAACTCTCTTCATCAGGACCACCGCCCACGATCAAAAGTTTTATATGTGGAGGTAATAGAAGCAGCGCTCGAATCGTCGTATCAAATCCTTTTTGGTGCACAAGACGAGCTGTATTCACTAAATACACATCTCCTTCTTTTTTCCCGAGTTTAATCTTAAGCGCTTCAACCTCATCCATATTAAATGATGGTTTAATAGATTCTGGGTTTGCACCATTCCGGACAATTATCGTTGTCCCCCGAAATCCCATGCGCGCTGCCCAAGCAGCAAGGAAAGTGGATATTGGTTGCACAATGCGTGCATGTGTAAATGCCCGTTTAAAAAGTGGCCAGAGTGGCTTCATAATACGCTCAATGTATTCAGGTGGATCACCCTCCTGGAGCGTGAGTGCATACGGTACACCGGTAAGTATATTAAAAATCGAAACTGGAACACCTGTCCCGTGAGCCATAACTGCCCAGGCCCCGTCATAGTGATACTTACGGTGAAGAAAATATCCCTTCACGCCAGCAGCAAATTGGAAAAAATGTTTATTGTAGTGAAGAGGAAACTTTCGTCGTGCTTCGAGAGAAGCATTTGGTGCGCTCCAGATACCGACGCGATGAATGAGCACATTCCCTATTTTCTCTGTGCGTGGCACGGTACTGTCGTAGTACAGAGTCACCATATGAAACTCAATTGCTTGGGGTGAAATTCGATTTGTAATTTCTTGAATAGCCGCTTCGGCACCCGAAATAGTTCCCGGTAAATAATCAAGTGAAAAGATGAGTATTTTTTTCATAAATTATTGTAATGCAAATAGCTTTAACAGGTACTCAATCACAAAAACACAAATAGCTCCTGCAATTAACCAAATGATTTTCCAAAAATTATTATCTCGCCTATCAAGAATAAATTGTCTTTCCTTCTCTAAGATACTTTTCTCATTCTTCAACGGTTCATTTTCAGATTGTATAATTCCTTTTGCTACAACCTCAGTAACTCCATGATTATCAGGATATCTCTCCTTATAACTTCTATTTAAGAGTGTTTCGATGCCTATCAAACGACTTTCAATCTCGTGTAATCGTGTACACATATTTTATATTCTATCTTCTCTATTCTCCTTAATATATTCAGGTAAATGTCGCGTTGGTACCCACCCAAGTGCTCTCGTTTTCTCTGAATCAACTGCCGCACTACTGCGCGTTGTCTTAGTCTGGGGAAGCATTTCTATCTTTCCACCAAACATTTCCGCAACCTGAAGCAATGAAAACACTTCATCAGTACCGATGCCAAAATTGTCACCCAACCCCTTTTCTCCAACGAGCATAATTCCCGCCACCGTGTCGAGCACGTGTGTAAATGCACGCTCTTGTGTACCGGGCGCTCGTACTTGCAGAGCTTCTCCACGAAGCGTAGCTTGGCGCCATGTTTCAATCACTGTTCCGTATTCTGCTATGGTACGTTCGCGTGGTCCATACACATTATAAAAATATACAATCGCGTAAGGGATCTCATACCATCGTCCGTAATTCACCACGAGTTCAGTGTTCGTTGCTTTCATCCACGTATATGGTGCGAGGTCTCGCCCTTCTACTCCGTCCTCACGTGCACCTACATGTTTGGTTGATGAACCAGCGTACACAAGTTTGCATCCAAGCTTTCGCCAAAACTCTAAGACAGCAAAGGTTCCTGTAATATTAAGATCAAATGCCACTTCTGGTTCCTCAAGACTCTTTGCAACACGAGAATATTCTCCAAGGTGATAGATGATATCTGGGACCTCAGTAATAAGTCTTGCGATATCTTTGGTGTGCCCTTTGCGGTATTCAACGCCCGGAATGTGATTGGCTTCACTACCAGCGAAGTAGTTATCAAGCGAAATAACCCGATATCCCTCACTAATCAGCCGTTCACAGAGATGTGAACCAATAAAACCAGCCCCACCCGTGACAAGGGCTATCTTTTTTTGTGCATCGTTTTCCGTATTCATTCTTGTATAGTACCAGAAAACAATAAAAAAGGGTTCACTCTATAATCCGAAGAAATGACCTACCCTTTGGAGTGTACGTGTGAATATTCCAGCAGAATCTGACTCGCTCTGAGTACGAGTATTCCCTATTTGTATGTAGGTTTGTGTGGGTGGGGTAGCAGATGAGACAATAGCAACTGATACGAGAGGGGCAACATCCACAATCTGGGTACGAAGAGGTTGTACCACAAGCGGTGCAACTGCCGTACTTTTATACGGAGGGTCTACCTGACTATTTGTAAGTGACGCAACTACTGTATGTGCAGCATCCTTAAGAGTTACAAAGGGTGACCCCTTCCCAATTCGTTCTTCCCCCACAACAAGCTTGCCTCCAGCTTTCAAAATCGTAAATCGAGGAAATATAAAAATCTTCTCGCTCTGAAGCGTAAAGCCACCAAGATCAACCTCATGGGATGAGGTATTCGTAATGACAAGGTTACCGTTTGTAGTATATGAAAGTACAAACGATGCAGGGAGCACGGTGATCTCATGCCTCGCCATTGCTGATTGCTTTCCAAACGCTGCATGTATGACGACGACATACTCTCCTGGATAGGTGAATGTATGTGCCGGACTTTTTCTACTCTCGGTATAGGTATCACCAAAATTCCAAGTGTACTTGAGTGAATGCAAAATAGTCGCACCCACTCCTTTTGTTACCGGCTCAAACGTCACACTCTGATTTACATATACAATGTTGGGTGCAGTGATACTCACACTGAGTACATCAGGAATTTTTGATGCACTCTCCTTCTTTGGAGCAGTCCCTCCACTCGACTTTCGTGGTGTTGTGTTTGTCTGTGTCACGAGCGTACTTGGGGTTTCGCTTGAGGATTCAGGAACAGCTTCACTGGATTGTACATTATGCGATCCGGGGGTTGGCGTCCCAGTCACCCATGAACCCGTGCTTGTACGTTGCGGCGTCTGCTTAGGTTGACCGGTTACATTACTTCCCCCGATATTCGTCCAATTGGTTCCACCAATAACAGTATCCAGTACGTTACCGGACGAATCTTTAAGTTGCAGTGTTCCTCCGGTATTTGCTAGTGCACCTGTATATAGTTGAAATGCATTGCCAGGGACAACATCATCATCAGTACGCTCAAGCACAATAACACCATGCGCCGGAACTGGACCTGAGACGCCGGCAAGCGTTATAAAGGATTCTCCATTCAGTGTTATTGACCAGTCGGTAACATCTGCTGCAGTGTCGCTATCATTATATAATTCAATCCATTCATTATTAGCATCTGTATCTGTACCCATCCATGCTATTTCACTAAAGAGCATGGCAGCGTTTACACCTAGAGGAAAAGAGAAAGTAAGAAATATATATACAAACAAACGATTTAGAGTGCCGCGAATTTCATTGTATCTACAGTTGAAATTAACGTACCGCATATACATATGTTACAGAGGGGGTGTGTCGTTTGTCGTGACCCGCATCATCCGTTCAAGTTCTTTCGGGGTTATTGACGGTATCTCTGGTATCGACCTTTCTTCTTGTATCTTTGAAGTGGACGGAACATCGTGCTGCTCTCGTACAGGTGTTTCCCTCACCACTGGTGCCACTTCTTTTGGAGTATTTATTGCTTCAGGTTTTGTTACTGCCTGGATCACATGAGTGTGTTCGGGAATGGGTGGCGTTCGTTGAGGTTCTGGTCGAGGAGGTTTGGCAACTGAAGGAACTACTGGTACGGAGGATGGGTTTTTCTCAACCTCTGCCCCTGCAGTACGAAGCACTGCACTCAATGCATCTTTGAGCTCATGCTTTTCTGATGAACCACGCTGTGGTCGCTCGGCAACTCCTTGCTTTTGTCCTCCCTCCCCTTGTGAAGTCTGCACAATTTTTGATAAGACAGAACGAAGGTCTTCGATGCGTGGCGTAGCCCGAGTCTCAGACGCATGTTGTCCTTGTCGAGGCATATCACGCCGTTCTGAACCACCGCCTCGCTGGCGATTAGTAGCAGGGCGTTCAGACCGATCAGTAGAATGTGACGAGACAGGTCGATTGCGGTCACGATCTTCTGATGTACCGAATACTTTCTTCGGGACTGTCGCTTGTGATACTGACACGTCTGGTGTATGTTCCGCCTTTTCTGTTTTTTCCGATTTTACTACAGCCTCTGGAATGATTGGCTTCTCGGTGACTTTCTTAGGAATCACGACGCGTTCATGAAATTTTTCAATTGCCTCTTCTACCTCTGGGCGTAGTTTTGTAAATTTTTCGCGACTTGCTGCGAGTGCCATACCTTTGTACGAAACCCCGGGTGGTGCGATAGGTGGAAGTGTCGCTGCTGAAAATGGTTGGGACCCCAGACCATCTATCATGAGCGTGAGGTATATTTGTCGGGCACCCAGGTTAACAATGTCTGCTGCCAAGAATTGTGGGGTAAAGATAGTCTCAAGAACCTCAGCATCAAAAGGCCCAACACGGAATGAGATAATGGTACCCACGTTACCAAACACTGCATTACGCACTTCCTCTTCCATTTGCTCAATATACTGGTGCGCAATCGTGAGATTGAGGTGATACTTACGCGCCTCAGAAAGAATATTCGCAAATGTCGCGTTTGCAAAAGACTGGAATTCGTCTACATAGAAATAGAAGTTTGGCATATCACGCATCTTCTCAGGCGGTAAGTCGGCACGACTCATCGCCGCAAGGTAGATACGGGTGGTGAGCATCGAACCAAGAAGGTTTGCATTTGATTCTCCAATCAACCCTTTTGAGAGGTTCATGATGAGAATTTTTTTCTCATCCATCATTTGGCGAATATCAAAACTTGATTTTGGCTGCCCGATAATATTTCGAATGATTGGGTTGGCAGTAAATTGTCCAATCTTGTTTTTGATAGCATCACCAGCCTCCTGCATGTACCGCTCGTTATATTTTGCAAACTCATCTACCCAGAACGCTTTTACGCCAGGATCTTTTACGTTACTCACGACGAGATTTCGGTAGTCTTTGTCAGAGAGCATACGATTCACACCAAGGAGTGTGGAATCAGGATATTCAAGAAGTGCAAGAAGAGTATTTTGGAGAATATACTCCATACGCGCAGACCATGCGTCAATCCAAATTTTCTTAAAGACTGACATCAGTCCAGACACAACGAGGTGACGCTTATCAGGACCAACATCTTCCATGATGTTAAACGAGACTGGGTGCTCAGTATCAAACGGCGCAAAATAGAGCACGTCGTTAATACGGTGTTCTGGGATGTAATTTAAAATGGTCTCTGCTGCAGAACCGTGCGGGTCAATAAAGGCCATTCCCTCTCCATTCTGAATATCCTGAACGGCCATGTTCTCAAGGAGTGTTGACTTACCCATACCGGTCTTTCCGATCACATAGACGTGTCGCTGACGGTCTTTTGCTTTAATACCAAATTGCACATTCTTCCCACGTGCATCAGTCTGTGCAAAAAAAGTAACTTTGTTGGGATCAAATGCCATATCAAAATTATAACAGAAAAAAGCCCCACACCCGAAGGGGTACTGGGCTTTTCCACCAATCATCCTGACTCATTGACTCAGGGACCTCACCCCCCATAGCAATAGCTGTCCCCTGTGTAAGGAGGATGCATATTCTGAAGAAATGCCGAGAATGCCACGATGACGACCCATGTCGTAAACCTGCTTCCACATTTCCTGGTTCGAGCCAATTGGAGCGCCACCGTTTTGGAGACGACAACAATCGGCTTCTGCGAGTCGAAGGGGGTTCCTCTCAATAAATGTGATGATCTGGTCATCAGTCCAAGATGCAACGGGTGCTGAGGGAATACTGTTCACTGTCATCTCCTTCATAAAATTGAAAAACTAGCCCAAACTTGACTATACTCCTCTACTCATCTTTTTCAACAACAGTAGCCTCGAGTGCCGCACGTGTATAAATATTAGACGGTGCCCAAATCATCCATGACTCTACCCCTGCATCAGTACTTGCCTGTATCTGCGTTCGTACATCTGTGGCGTCATAGTCACCTCCGTAATCAAAATCTTGAATCCACGTACGAAGTCGATCTCCCGTAAAGACTGGTTTTGTATATTGTGCTGGCGTAGAAGTCCCAATGCGTTCATGCAAAAATCCTTGCACTGGAGTCGTCGATGATTGCATTCTCCGTACCCCCTCTTTCATTGCGTGGTGCACTATTTGGTACGGATGCTCATTCGGGTCACCTAATCCTAAGTAATCTTGTGGGTAATGTGATGGATACACCATTGGCGCGATAAAATCAAAGTACGGGGCTGCGCGTTCCTGAACTTGACCAATTGAGAGATCATCAGTGTTCGTGGTCGTCATACCAAAGAGATCAACACTCGTCCACGGAGTAGCTTTCTCGCGACCGGTCTTCTCGTGGCGCACAGAAGAGAATACAGAATCATCATCCAACTTTTCGTTTAAGTATCTAAAAAATGCTTCGAGATTCGCCTGCTTATCAGCACCATACTCTCCCTTCATACTATTTGGAAATGCGATATCTTCCATGTTTCCATCAGATGGATACCTGACGTAATCAAAATTGAGCTCATCAAAGCCAATCATGTATGCGTTACGGGATAGTTCAATAATATGATCCCAGTACTCACGTGATCCAACATCAATAAACGAAAGTCCTTTCCTATCGTGCCATACACTACCGTCTGATGCTCGAAGCACTGCAAGGTCTGGCCGTAACACTGCATAGTACGGATCCTGAAACACCGTGATACGCCCGATGACAAAGATGTCTTTTTCATGGAGCGTTTCTATAAAAGCTTTCATATCGCGAGTGCCACATCGCGCGTTTTCCCACGCCCCACTCCAGGCTTCTGATGTTGGTGGGAATGAAATCGTTCCCGAATAATCTTTAATATCAATAATCACTGCGTTGATCTCTGTTTCATCAATAAGTGATACAAGCCGATTACGAAAATCAATAGTGCCGGCAACGCACGAGGTCATGTAGATTGCTTTGAGTGGTTCAGGGAGCGGGATATGCGCAACAACCTCGCGCGTATCTTCTGGCACTTTCTCTACAGGAATAACTTGGGTGTTAGCTTGCGCTGGTATCCCTTCCGTGACTATAGGTGATTCATGGTACTCGAGAGACAAAAAGCGAGGAACAGCAATGTAGGACAGTGTTATAAGACTAACACCAAGCGCTCCTGCTGTTATTGCATATTTCATACACGCACATCATTCTCTTTCGAAAGAGATGTTTCTTGTACAGATACTACTGGACTTTCAGTGAAGACATCACTCGTCCGTTCACCACTCTCGAGTTCAAGCGATTTTAAAAATGCAGCGCGTCGCAACTGATACCCCACAATCATGAGCAGGATGCCTGAACCAATAAAAATCCACTCTTTATATTCTCGAGGAATGCCAAGAAAAGAAGTTATAAATACGAAAAATCCGACGATGAATACAAAGGTTTCTTTTGACATTGCTTTAGTATAGCTTGGAATCCACAACATAAAAACCACCGACTTTTCCACAGTCACTTTTCCCCGCCTTTCGGTTTCCGTATAAAAATTTAGCCCCGCTCCGATCTTCCTGCATGAGCAGAAAAGTCCGGAACGGGGCTAAGGGCTAAATGCCTTGGGACTTAGTGCCGAGAACTGACCTCTGACGCGTCGAATGCGAACCCGTAATCAGAGCCAAATTTCTCATCGTCACTGTAAAGATCACACCCATTGAGCAAACGACCATCACCATCACTTGTCACATCCAGAAAGAATGACGCGACTTGAAGGTCGACAGCCTCGTGCATGACCAGGATGAACCTGAGACCCATCGCATCGAGCTCCTTGTCGGTGAACTTCTCACGGATAAGGCAAGCCAGTTCGGCGTTCGGCGTCGAGAGCTTGCGCTTGTCGGCCTCGGCGCGAATCTTCTTCGTGCTCCGGTCATTGTGCTCGAAGAGCATCCCCTTGAGAACTACGACTTCTGTTGTCACTCGGTTCGTCGGTGTAAAGTGCTGTGAACGGAGTACCTGCCGGGCGTAGTATCCGACATTGAAGCCTTTGCTTACAAGTCGGGAAATCCATTGTTCACCGGACGCACCATCACTCGTCACCGTGAAATAAATGATGCCATCTTCCTCGCGCCACGGCCGCGGCGACACGGAAACTGTGAGTTCACCACGTAGAAAACGTAGTGCATTAGTGACACCGCCAAGCTTCTTGACGATGGCATTGAGTTGGCCAGCTGTCAGACTGGCAGATGCAAATCCTTTACTCATGATTATCTCCTTGGGCTAATCTGCCCACTTTGGTTCCCTCTATTCCGAGGAGGAACTATGATAACGATATTGTGGTCATAGCAAAAAATGGCCTAGAATAAGCTACTTTTTGCTATGACTAAACTCGACAAGATGTAGAAGGTTTCAAAGAACGTTAAAATAACTATACATCTAAATACATATTTTGTCAATCAGGACAACGAACTCCCCACGAATATGGTCGGGGTGATCAACAAAATACTGCAATACCTCCTCCGGAGAACCTTGTACCATTTCTTCAAAAAACTTGGTGAGTTCTCGTCCAATCGTAATAGTACAAGGATTCGTACTAGCTTCCTCATCTGATTCGGAACCACAGTATTCCACGAGTGACTCCAGTGTCTTCATGATGCGATGCGGTGCCTCGTAGAAAATGACCGGATCTTCGTATGCAGAAAGTGATTTGAAAAATGTCTGACGTCCTTTTTTCTGTGGTACGAATCCTAAGAACGTAAAACTGTTTCCAGGAATACCAGCAATCGAAAATGCAGCTGTAACGGCTGATGCTCCCGGGATTGCATCAATGCGTATCCCACGCTTTCGTGCCAAAGAGACGAGAAGTACTCCAGGGTCGCTTATGCCTGGTGTCCCAGCGTCGCTCACGAGCGCAATCTTCTTCCCTTCTTCTAAATCATGCAAAATACCTTCATGCACTTTTTCTGATGCATGCGCATCATACCGGCGAGTCTTAGTGTCGATACCATGATGCTTGAGGAGGTTACCCGTCACTCGGGTATCTTCAGAGAGGATGTAGTCAGCTTCCTTAAGCACGCGAATAGCGCGAAGCGTAATATCTTCCATATTCCCTATAGGGGTCGCTACAATTGAGAGAATTCCTTCCATACGAGGAATTCACTATACAATTTAAGCAGTTTTTGTCAATTCACTCGCAATACGCGTCACGTCTCCTGCTCCCATCACAAGGACCACGTCTGTGTCACCGACAGTATCCGTAATATCTCTAATTACCTCATCAAATGTATCGAGTGCGAGTGCTGATGGATTCTTTTCTTGAATCGCAGTGACGAGCTTCGTATGTGTCACACCTGACACATTTTCTTCTCGAGCGGCATAAATCGGCACTACGATCACATGATCTGCTTCGGCGAGGGCATCTACAAAATCATCGAACAGCTCGTGTGTTCTCGTGTATGTATGGGCCTGAAACACGATGGTGATTTTTTTATCAGGATAGAGCTCACGTGCTCCTTGGAGCGTCGCTCTGATTTCCGTAGGATGATGCCCATAATCGTCGTACACTTTCGCTCCATTCAATTCCCCCTTATATTCAAACCGTCGCCATGTACCCGTAAAATTCTCTAACGCCTGCTTAGATCGTAGGGGTTCAACCCCTACGATCTGTGCGGCAGCAGTTGCAGCGGCTGCATTCATCTGGTTATGAAGTCCAGGTACCTTTAATTTTAAAGTTGGATCAAAGTACTTTCCATAATCAATAATTCCCGCATGAATTCCTTCAAGAATAGGTGCGATATTCTCACCTCCGAAATTCACAATGATGACTCCGTCCTCTCTCACTTGCCCAGCGAATTCTCTGAATGCTTCCTGTACCGCACGCAGATCTTTATAGTAGTCGACGTGTTCGTGTTCTACGTTTGTGATGATAAGCACGTCTGGCGTGAGACTAAGGAAGTCACGCTTATACTCACACGCTTCAGCAATAAAATATTTACTCTTTCCCGCTCGATAGTTACTTTTCGTTGTTGCGCGAAGTGAGCCAACGATCGCAGAAGGATCGAGTCCAGCTCCTTCTAAGATATCGATGAGCATTGCAGTCGTTGTGGTCTTCCCGTGCGCTCCTGACACCGCAATGAGGTAGTACTCGTTTGCAACAAGTCCAAGGGCTTCAAAGTAATTCATCATTGGCACATTGAGTGCGCGCGCAGCAATCATCTCTTCGTGATCGGCTGCCATTGCCTCTGTATACACAACCATCTCAATACCTGGAGTAATATTCGACGCAATTTGTGATGAGAAAAAAGTCACTCCCTCTTCCATAAGTGCTTCTGTAATAGGAGAAGATGCTCTGTCAGAACCGCTCACCTCTTTACCTTCATGGAGAAAAAGACGAGCAAGCCCAGACATACCAATGCCACCAATCCCAATGAAGTGTACTTTTTTTATATCAGAGAGTTTCATACGTACAGTATAGAGGCGTCACGCTTAAACACAATGTCGGCGATTGATCTTCGTACCCTATCAATTGCCTCGCTATCTTTCGGACGAACTGGGAATGTTCGATTTGAAAGCAAAACAAAACTATACCCAGTTTGTGTATCCACAACACAACATGCGCCTGTAAATCCTGTCTTGCCAATCATATGTTCACTGGACATTGCACCCATGTATTTTGGTCTGTGCACATCCCAACCTAAACTTGCACACCCATTAATATCACGTATTGCATTTTGTTTCATGAGTGCAACAGAATCTTCCTTGAGAATTCTTATCCCATTGCGTACACCTCCTCGGAGGATCATCTCGACCACCTGTAAAATATCACCCGCTGTAGAAAAGAGACCTGCGCACCCTGGATTAAAACCATCTCGCTGAAAGATAAATGACTGCTCGTCATGAACAACACCTTGGATAGTACCTCTCCACGGAACAATCTCAGTAGGAGGAACAAGACTCTTATCTGTGGGTGCAAATGTGGAATCCTTCATGCCGAGCGGACGCAGAATCAATTCCTCAATTGCTTCATAGAGATTCCTCTGTAGCACACGTTCAAGTACAACGCCGAGAATATTTGCGCAAGTGTTTGCATATTCGTACGTAGTGCCAGGTACTGCAGCAAGCTGTCTTCCATACATAAAATCAAACACATCAGCTGCAGATGCGCGCTCATACGGCACAGCGTTAGTTGACCGCTCAAGAACATATGTATATGTGAGCAAATGTCTAATGCATGCCAGTTCCGCGTTCGGTACAGTAATTTCGGGTACAAATGACACAACAGTATCGTCGAGTGAAAGAAGACCATTGTCGATACAGTGTAGCGCAAGCAATGCTGGGAAAATCTTCGTAACTGAAGCGACGTCGTACATCGTACCCTCCAAGACCTTTGGTGACATCAGATTGTACTCGAATGTACCAGCGGTAATATAGATACTCTCAAAATTTGGATACAGTACACCAACACTTGCTCCTGGAAAAATGCGCTCAGAAATAGCTCGTTCAATAACTTGTGTTATTTCTGCTTCTATACTCATAGCTGCTGTGTGACAAGATCAACAAACTGATCATTCCGCTCATACTCATTTTTGAACATACCAAATGACGCAAAGCCTGGTGAGAATAAAAGCACATCGCCTGCTTCCCCTGCCGCTAAGCCAGCCTCAACAGCTGCCTCAAGCGAATCAAAGATTTGTGCATCAATAGAGTCTCTTAGAGTATCGGTTCCGGTACCAGGGAGAAGAATTACTTTTTTGCAATGCTCTTTGATGATTGGAATAAGGGGTGAGACATCAATCCCTTTATTCGAACCCCCTGCTATCAAGATGACATTTTTATTTCTTGCCACAGCTTGAATACCAATCATCGTCGCTTGAGGAGTGGTCGCGTTGTTGTCGTTATATATCCTTACTCCATCTTTTTCTCCAAGATATTCAAGCCTACCAGGAACTCCAGGGAATGTTGCGAGTCCATGGAAAATTTCTTCGTCCGTCAGCCCAGTTGCCCGAAGTGCTTCGGTGGCAAGCGCAGCATTCAAGCGATTATGTTCTCCAGGCATTGAAAGGAGACAATCCTCGGGGAGAATTGAAGAATCAACAAGGCGAACATCCTGGAGCAGATCTTCACCAATAGATTTCATGAATCCAAGAGCACGGTCAAAAACAGCTTGCGTAGTCACGAAGACTCCCCCTGCATCTTGGTAGCGAAAGATATTTGCCTTATCTTTAAAATAGAGATCCATTGCCTCCTCCTTATTCTTCCCGTCTTGCATATAGTAATTCAAATGGTCCTCCATAAAATTCGTGAAGACTGACACATGCGGACTCATTTCTGCCCACCCAAACCCTTGTAGTTGCCATGAATCAAGCTCCATCACAGCAACAGAATCTTCGTGCACATCCTTCAGTAATTGAAGATTCGAGACACCACGTACGTTGCCTCCAAGCAGAACTGGGGCTCCGTCTGTTACTTGCGAAAGCACATGATGAATCATGTGTGTTGACGTAGACTTTCCTCGTGTCCCAGTTACTCCAATAATTGGAATCTTTGAAAGCTCGGCAAACAGTGCGGCACTCTGCATAAGCGGTGTACCTACCTTTTGTGCATGGAAAAGACATGGGAGGTGGAGTGGTGCTCCTGCACCAACAAGCACAAAATCTCGATTCTCGAAATCCTCATTTTCGTACGGACCAAACTTGAAGGTAATATTCGTGTATGCCTGAAGTGCATCAACTGCTGGCTGCATCACTGACTGGGGAGCATCGTCCACGACGAGAATCTCGGCTCCTGCCTCTGCCATATACGCAGTGTCGCCAATACCGCGTCCAATAAGACCTACGCGCATGACGGTTATCTTCTTACCTCTAAAATACTCCTTGAAATCAGACATATAATGGGCATTCTACCATAAAAGATGACTAGTTTTGAACATGTCGCCATATCTGTAAAGAAATTGACTGATATACTTTACGCTATGGGTCACACACTTGAATCACATAAATTGTTTCCTATAGTTGCCTGGTCATTAGTCGTAGGATTCGCAGTATTCACCTACACACTCACCATGCAGGTACAAGCAGAATTAGATGGTATTTCAGATGGCGTTGTACGCCTTGAGCAAAAACTAAATGAAATCAGTGCCACAAGCACTCGTCAATAGTTTTGAATATATTCTTGTTCTGTAGGTCGCACTTTTGTACAATATGACACACATTGCTCAAATGCATGGTTTTTGGTAGTATCGTGGGACTCATTGTTAAAGGTAAAAGTCTGGTACTTGGTGCGCGCGGGCTAGAAATTGCGAAAAGCAATTTCTCCGGTCGCGTAGCGAATTGCCGATGTTTACGAGGCAATAGGGTTGGTGGACATTCGACTGACTTCCTACGGAAGCTGTATACTTTCAGGGTAAATCGTTCTTTTGGTTCAAAAAATGTTGTTGGTTGCGTGCGCGCTTAGCTCAGTTGGTAGAGCATTCGACTGATACTCGAAAGGTCCTAGGTTCAAACCCTAGAGCGCGCACGCAACATAGAACGGAACCAAAAGAACGATTTGTCACTGAAAGTTCTAAATAGTTTCCCAAACTATTTACCTCGAAAGGTCCTAGGCTAAAACTGTTTGGGAAACAGTTTTAGAAGGTTGCCAGCTATTTTGAAAATAGCGTCAACCTGTACCGAAGTCGTAGACTTCAAACCCTAGAGCGCGCACACAGGGTTTTACTGTGCGCGCGAGCTGAAAAACCTGCACAGCTGCAGGTTTTTCCCGACTGCGAAGCAGACCATCGATATTTATGAGATGGGAGGGTTGGTAGAGTGAGATTGGGATGGGACCCAATCGCAAGACCTTGAGCGCAGTTGTGCGAAAGGTGTACAGTTCCTGTAAGGAATTTACCTGAATCCTTACAGGATCTGTTCGGTTGTATGATATTTTTTCAAAATATCGACAACCTCTTGCATTGCTCCAAGTATTCGCAATTCACTCGAAAGGTCCTAGGCTAAAACTGTTTGAGGAACAGTTTTAGAAGGTTGCCAGCTATTTTTTGAAAAATAGCGTCAACCTGTACTGAAGTTGTAGACTTCAAACTTTAATGACAGAAACAGCCAAAAGGTATACAGTCTCTGTTAGGCGTTCTAGAGAACGATAAGAGGATAGTTTTTTTAATACACACCTCCCCAAACTTGCTCCAAATAATTTTGTGTTGTATTGTGTCGGTTCGGCCCAAACAAAGAAAGGATATGCCGATGGCAGTATGGACTCAAGGTGGAGTACTTTTGGCAACTGGCCGACGTGAACCGCGTCGCACTCGGTCAATAGATGAAGTATCACCAACCAACACAGGCAAAGACCCTCAAGGAAACCAGCAAGGAACAACCAATCGTCGTTCACGGCTGAAGCGGCCTGAACGTGTTGATGTTCGCTTTGCCAATCCTTAAATCAGGTTACGTCTGATCAGAAAAACCCGGCCGGTGTGCGCATCCTGCGTGCACCGGCTTTTTTGTATGTAAAACGAGTGAGAGCCGGCGCAACAAATGTTGCAACCGGCCCGTATTGTCCCCCCAGGGTCACACCATGACCCAAAGAGCTGTGGCAAGTACCACGAGACCGAAGAGGATTTTCCAACCTTCACGATCTTTTTCATTTCCTGGTCGATAGACGTACCGACCCAACTGATGCGAAAGCTTAAGTACTTCCGCAGTGTCATGGGCGATTTGCCCAGTGAGTGTAACAGAACGAGTCATTGGACTACTCCTGTAGCAGACGAATGCCTGCCTTATGTGTTAAATTATACAGTGTATGTTACATATTGTCAATATGTGCAGAATAATGCCCGTTAATTCGTTCCAAGCGGTATGATTGACGTATGAATATACAAACACTCATCGATAATCTTCTCATCTTCCTAAACGACGTTATTATTCCCTTCCTGCTCGCAATTGCGTTCTTCATGTTCCTCTGGAATGCAGCACGTTATTTTATTTTCCAAGGTGGGAGCGAAGAAGGTCAATCTAAGGCGAGAATACTCACCCAGTGGAGCATTACCGCTTTTGTGGTCATTCTCAGTTTCTGGGGCATTGTGAACCTTATTGCGCAAGGGATAGGACTTGATGGGAATCGAACAATCGTTCCTGACTACGTATGTGAGAAGAAGGGTGGGAATTGTGTTTCATCCTCAAACTCTACACCATCTCAAAACACTCCAAGTAATGCCGAAACGTATACGACTCCGTTTTCTGGACCACAATAAAAATGAGCCAACAAAAAACGCCCTAAAAGAGCGTTTTTTGTTGGCTCATTTTACAATTTATGCTGCTTCAGTTTCCTTCTGATCACGAATCGCTTTGAGCTTAATTTCTGCCTTACTAAGTGAAGTTGAAGCAGTTATTTTTTGCAAACTTTCTATTTCCTTGAGTTTCGCATTAATTGCCCTAAACTTTTCAAATGTTATTTCTTGATTTTCATCTGACTCAAGACTAGTAATAAATTGATTGATTGTATCTATATTTACTAAATCCTCATCCCCTTCTGGTGCATCAGGAACACCCCACTTATCTTCAATTCCACTCATCATCTTCCTAAAATCATCAATTTCCTTCTGTTCTGCTGCCGACTTTTTTTGCTGTATTCTTTCATTCATATATGACTATTATTGCATATGTGATTATTTTGGGAAGAATAGGTGTGGAATTAATTTGTATTCACTAATTCCTTACAGGAACTGTCCACTCATCGGATTTATTCATATCTTCATAAAACCTCAATGAGTCTTGCGAAGCTCCATGTATTCGCTTCTCACGCTTCGCTCATAAGGACGAGTGGTCGCGTCTCACTCACCTCGACATTACGCATAGTCGAGGTATCGTTCTGACGAGTGACAGCCCAACTCACTAATTCGTTACACTCATAAGTGGTTGTCGGCCTCACCTCGCCATTTCGTCATTATGAATAGACGAAATATGGCTGCGGTCAGTGTCTGCTGACGAAAAGTGCCCATGCACTTTTCTTTGATGCACAAAAACAACACCTAATTAGGTGTTGTTTTTGTGCATCAACAGCAGACACTCTCTTTTGTCTTATCCTAGCTCAGTCTTTCCTGTGAGTCGGATACCATCTTTAGGGTTAGGTATCATAGCCTATTTTGTGCTCAATTGAGGCACAAAATATCGACCAATTAGCCGTTTGTGAAAACGTTACCGTTTTCGACGACGTGTCCAATTGGAATTAATCCACGACCAGCTTCCGCTAGCCGTGCCTTGTTACGACTTACTCCCTGTCACCGAACTTACCGTAGGTCGTGACAAGCACGAACTTCGGGCACTTCCGGCTCCCTTGAGTTGACGGGCGGTGAGTACAAGGCTCGGG
>JACCDG010420506.1_pt1 | contig 67020 bp, 57 predicted proteins | sample 7442471 | NCBI WGS metagenome assembly JACCDG01 (sample SAMN15323444, study PRJNA562643) | freshwater metagenome | isolation source: river surface water | place: USA:Blue River Watershed | collected 2017-08-17 | reverse complement strand
GGCTCTACTCCATCGAAGGGGGCATGGCCCCTGGGCAGTTAATTTCTGATCGCAAATACCCCATCCCAACCGCAGTGAGCAAGGACTCGGTTTCTGTAATTTTGAAAGTTTCTAAACCCGAATGCTCTTCGGGAGATCATCTCCATTTTGGTGTGAAACCCTTCGGTGATGCCGTTGCTGCGCGAGAAGCGCAGCATGCGGCCGATTTCCTCGAGCCAACGCTCCAGGGTTTGGCCGAGGGTCCTTAAGCTTTCCAAGGAAGTCGCCTTTAGCTCGGCCACCATTCGAATTAGATCGTGAATGTGGGGACGTAGGGCCCGCTTGTCTTTTCCCCGCAGAAGCAAAAGCCGAGTGAGTCGCTGTTTGAACTCGTAAATTTCTTTGAGCACCGGTCGGGCGGCTAAATACCGACCAAGCATTTCTGGTTGGCCGGCCGCCAAGTTCCATTCATGCCGCCGCATCAGGCTTAGCAGCCCTCGATTTTTTCGGCCCGCAGGATCGAGTTGCTGCCAGGCTTTTAGAAAATGGTGATTCACCAGCCGAATGACATGAAACCGATCGGCGATAATGAGTGCTTCGGGGAAATGTTTTTTCACAATCGAACGATAAGTATCCGAAAGATCCATGACGACAGCTCGAGTTCGGTGGCGCTCGCGAATCCGCTTCAGTGGCGCGTTTAGCGCCACCTCCGATCGTCCCAGCATTACGTCATGGACTTTATGGTTAGCCAAATCCACTAGCGTCGTGGCGTAACCTTGCTTGCGGGTAAAAAAGTGCTCGTCGATTCCCAACACCCTTGGACTGTGACGGTGGGATAGTTCCTTCACCCGGTACGCGGTGAAGTCGCGATACCACCGCTCCACCGTCGCTTCCCCAACTCGGTGGGTTTTGCTCAACAGCCTTTGCGAGATTCCCCCATGGTGCTTTTCATAAATCTCTTGGCGAAAGTTCTCCGTCGCCTGCCGGCGGGGCAATACTCCAGGTACCCTCAAGTTAAAGTACCGCCGGCAAACTAAGCAGACAAATTTGTGGGACCGCAGCCAAATCTCCATCACCCGGTTTCCCTGCCGGGTATGTTTCAGCTTGCGCGTAAAACTAGACTTGATTCGATAACGCCTAGCTTCACAGTGGCTACAAGACGTTCGGCCTACAAACTTGGCTTCGACTACGATGGATTGATTGCCAACAACAGATTCGATCTCGACTCCGGATAAACCGATGATATCGTTCAAACAAGGCATGAGAGCTCTCCTAGGTTGCGACTAGTTCTTGAACAAACCAATCTTAACCCAGGGACCTCATGCCCCCTTTAATGATGTAGAGCCTATTACGCTTAATCTTAATATTCAGCGGCGTAGCCGCTTGAATATTCCCAAAAACTCTCACACGATACGTCCGATTTCTGCGCGCCCAAACCTACTGCCAAATTTCTCCAATTAACCCGCCCTGACGCTTGTCTGCCAGATAGGTGTAAAGCGTGGTTGTCGTCGTCGCAGACCCTCGCTCTAACCATTGCGCGTAAGAATAACCTACCGAAGGAATATACACATACCGTGCATAGGACCCTGCAGTCACCACAGTCGAACCGTTAGTCCCGTAAAGATCTGCGGAGTTGGTGCTGGTACTGTTGATTCCGATACCCATAGGATGAGTCACCGTGCCCGTCGTATTCGCCACCGAACCAACCGCGGTCAAAAAACTCGCCGATTCTACCGACTGCCCGACGACAAACTCCACCCGTGTAACTCCCGTCGTGGTCACATTGCCCGCTGGTCGCCACGTCGTCGTATTGTATGACCAGCTATCGGTACTGGATTGTGCGAGCAGCTTGCGGGGGACTCGGTTGCACGCGTTCCACAAAAACCGCTTGGAAGCGCTGTCTTCGGTCTGCCCAGAAGAACCCGTCGTTCGACCCGTGCCCAGGTAGCGGCGGGTGGCCGCCCCGCTTTTGACCAGGATCCCATTTTGAGTGGTGAGCCCTGTTGCCCTGGTCGTGTCGTTCGTCCAATTAACAGTTTCCAAAGCCAGCGTGCCGCTGTTGTTATAGGCAAACACATCAAAAGGCGTAGTGGTGGTCGCGGGGACCGAGACCGAGGTTTCCGAAAATGAAATCAACTGCCACTGAGTGCCACTATACAAACTAATCCGATTGCCGTTGTAAGGAGTAAAATAAACGGTCCCGGCGGCCGTCACGTTTCCTGTCGTCACCGCTGTTCCCGAAGTCAATGTAAGTCGCCCCATACAAAACGCCGCGGAGTCGCTTGTACGCGTCAATAGATCCAACAAAGCATAAACAGCGTCCGCCCGATCCGCATCGATCTCGTCGTTCTCCGCCGCAAACCCAATACAAGCGCAGGCCAAGAACAAAACCCAACAAAAGTACTTCATTGCCACACCTCACCCACCATCCCCCCTTGCCGCGCGTTCGCGGAGCTTGTGTAGCGAGTCGAAGTTCCCGAAGCGACGGAGTTTTCAATCCATTGTGCGTACGAATAACCAGTGGAAGGCACCGAATTGTACAAGGCGTTGTGCGCATTGGCCGTAAATGTCGTGGCCATTCCCGCAAACAAGTCCGCGGAGTTTGCGGTCGTACTATTGATCCCGATCCCCTCGGGGAATGCCGTGGAAGTCGAACTATGATTTGCGGAGCCCGACTGCACCGCAAGCCGCACGGGCTCTCTGGGCACGCCAATCACATACTCCACCCGTGTCTGTCCCAAAGTCGTGTTCGCATTCACTGCCCTCCAGGCGGCTGTGTTGTAAGTCCAAGAATCCGTCCCCGATTGCGCGAGCAGCTTTCGAGGCAGACGATTGCACATATTCCAAACGAGGCGACTCGACGTGCTGTCTTCAGTCTGCCCCGAGACCGAGGTAGTACGAGCGGTTCCCAAATACCGACGCGTCGTCGCACCCGATTTGACCAGCACACCATCCTGGGTGGCAAGAGCTGTCGCCCGCGTTGTCCCATTGGACCAGTCAACCACTTCGAGCGCCAAAGTGCCGCTGTTGCTATACCCAAAAATATCAAAGGGAGTCGTCGTAGTGGAGGGGACCGCAATGGATTTTTCAGTGAAGCTTAACAAGTCCCAATACGTCCCGTTGTACACACTGATCCGATCTCCGTTGTAAGGAGTAAAATAAACTGTCGTCGCCGCCGTCACATTCGAAGAGGTAACCGCGGTGCCCGAAGTGAGCGTCAAGCGCCCATTGCAATACATAGAGGAATCACTGGTTCGTTGCAGAAACTGAAACACCCGGTGCAGGGCACGCACTTCACCTGGATCCAACACCCGGGACCAATCCAAAGTCCCCGCTTGCCCCCCCACCGCGAAGACGCAAATCATCAACGCGAGCCGCATCATTGCCATATTTCCCCCACCATCCCGCCCTGGCGATAATCAGCCAGAACGCTGTACACAGTAGAAGTTCCCGTCGCTATGCCATACTCGAGCCATTGCGCGTACGAGTAGCCTTCAGCAGGGACCCCAGAATACTGCGCCCCTCCCCCTGTTGCGTTGTGAGTAGTCGCATTGCCATTGAACAGGTCCGCAGAATTGACGCTGGTACTATTAATACCAATTCCCCCAACATGATTCGTGGTCGCTGTATTGTTGTTGATATAGGGCACCAAAAGACTGAGGCGCACCGATTCTGCCGAGAGCCCGGCAACGTACTCTACTCGAGTCACTCCAACGGTCGTGGAGTTGTTGGCCGCTCTCCAGCTCGCGGTGTTGTACGTCCAGGAGTCGGTGGTGGACTGCGCGAGCAGCTTGCGTGGGAGACGGTTGTGCGCGTTCCAAAGGTAACGCTTGGAAACACTGTCTTCCGTCTGACCACTCACACTCGTCGTTCGTGCAGTGCCTAAGTACCGACGAGTCGTTGCACCTGACTTTACCCAGACTCCATCCTGAAGAGTCAACGAAGTCGCTCGAGACGTATCACTCGACCAATTCACCGTCTCCAAAGCCACAGTGCCACTATTGTTATAAGCAAAAATATCGAACGGGGTGACCGTGGTGGAGGGAACGCTCACCGACAGCTCAGAAAAAGTGAAATAAACCCACCGCGTTCCATTATACAGAGCGATCTTGTTCCCTTCGTATGGGGTGTAATACACCGTCGTCGCCGCGGTGACATTCGAAGTCGTCACTGCTGTCCCTGACGTCAACGTCAATCGCCCATTGGCCACCTGCGGGGGGTCCCCGGCTCGAGTTCCCAGCGAGTCAAAAGCTAAGATCGCTTCGCGTACAGTTTCTTCTCCCAGCAGGGAAAATTCTCTAGGCAAGGCTTTTCTAATTTGCCCAACTCGCACCTCAACGCTGTGAGCCACCGCCTGAGGGGAGAAAAACGCCGCCAACCCAAGCAGCCACACACTCCTACCAACTCGACCCCCTACCAGGCGCAGGGAATGAAAATGAAGCAGTCGCTTTTCAGAGTAGAGCAACGGCGCTATGCCGCCAAAAACCCCGAGGCCATACAGCACATAAAGCAACCACCCCCCATTGGCATGGATGAACCACTTGTAAGACTCTGCGGCACTCAATGAAACCTGTTTCAAATAAAGGTAGCCCGCAAAGTACAGGCCAATGCGCAGCGCATTTAGCCAAAACACACCTATCAGGGCCAACGCGCTAAAGGGAAGCCAGAGCATCAACCCCAGACGATGTGCCTTATGCATCCAAAACAAAAAACTCAGGTTTAAAACAAACAGCAGCCCATCTAATCCCCCGCAGGGCTTAGCCACAAACCCAAGCGTCCCTGAATGAAAAAGACGAATAACCGCTTCTCCCGATCGTTTGTACACCACCCGACAGTCCACTCCCCCACCCATTAGCCAATCACTCACACCACAGGAAACTGTTGTGAGCACTCCGACAGTCTGGTTCCAAAAACTAAGAAACAAATGGTTTGCGAGAATGGTCGAAAGAGACAGCAGTAAGCAGGGCAAAAAAACGCGGCGTTGTTTTTTTTCTAGAAACACGCTCGGAGACAAAAAGCAAAAGACCGCTGAAATCATAGTCCCTACAAAAAGCGCCCACCATCCCAGCCGAAAAAAACCTTCCCACCGACCAAACCCATTATGCAGACTCAAATTCACCAATAGAAAAGCGCCCGCAAACCCCGCGTTGAGCCAGAAGTACCGACGGTTCCATCTCGTAAACAAAGGCAGTGTCGAGAGCGTAAAAAAAATACAAAAAGCAGCCCCCGTGAGTGCTGGCACGATGAGATCCGCATCCACCAAAACGCCGCCCCACCCAAAGCGCAACCCCAGCCCTTGGTGCAAAAACCAACGAAAGAGAACGGCTTGAAGCACCGGGTAAGAAAATCCTGCAATTAGGAGCAAATGCCTTGAGGTCATCCAGGTCTCCATTTCAATGGGTTGCAACCGAATGCCACCAAAAAGTAAGTGAGAAGCGCCAAAATGCCGACCAAGGAAACCGGGGCGGGAATTTCAGGGTATTCAATACAGCTGCCGATTTGCCATGAGCAATAGACCGAAGCCCCCGAAGAGGCGTCTTCGCAGCTAGTTTGATCTCCCAAACTCGCGCAATCTGCGCAAAACCCCTCAACACAGACAGGGTAAGGAGAAGCGCAATCCGTATAGACCAGACACGAGTCGCCAGCCCCCGCAAAAGCCGCAGAGCTAAAAAAGAGGAATAAAAAGATGAAACAGCGTCCCTCGACCATCTTTACTGACCCCTCAGCCTTACCACCAGATTAATAAAATGCGCCCGGCAGTTTGCCTCGCTTGAAAATCCCGCTAAAAAGCGCCGGCCAAAAGAATTCTGCGCCACATATCCAAACTTATCTATTCTCTGGGACAAAATCTGGGCTGCCAGTGTATCCAGCTCCGCTTTGAGTCCGTTTTTTTCTCCAAAGGTCAACAGCGAGTTCTGTACGATCGCCAACCGAGCATTTTCCAAGCCACGCAGAATTGCTTCGGGGTCTTGCTCCAGCGCCAGAGCACGAAAATATTTACTCGAAAGCCTACCTTTTTCTAAAGGACTAAAGGGAAACTGAGAATCCCCCGCCGCTCCCATCTGCTCTCTCCACTTCGCAAAAAGCTGCTGATCCTCCGCGGTCACGCCCTTATCATCGAGCTGCTCCAACCACCCGCCATAGACACGTGCCTGGAGTTTGGGGTCGGCTTTCGCAACGTGTTCCTTCAAATACCGCCAATAGGGGGCCGTCGTCCGCCTCGCCGTATCATTGAGTTCCTTGTCCCAAGAAATAGGGCTCAGGTGGGTGATCGTTTCGTATACTTTCGCAACGTCAGGCTTGGAATCGGCCATGTCCCTGACCCGATCCAGAAAAAGCATAAACGCTTTCGCACCCAGGACTTCGTGTGGCCCCCAAGTCACTGTCCAGCCGATGCTCATGCCATCTCGAAAAACACCCGGCGCGCTACGCTGAAAAACAGCGTACAGAGCCTCGTCCCGCGACAGGCCTGCATCGATAAAACCGTTATACTTTTCGAGCATCGCCTCAGACGTGGATAGGAGCGTTTCTTTTGGCTTGGGCTGGTCCGCTCGGGGAGGCGCTTGGGGGGAGGTCGGCGGCGCGGAACGCAGTGCCTCGCGAGCGTTATTGAGCGACGCCGCTTCTTCGGCGCTGCCCCCGCGGTCCGGATGCGCGCTTTGCATGCGCTGACGATACCTTTCCAAAACGTCTTGGAGCGTAGGCGATGCTGTCTCACTAAAACCTAAGATCTTCAGGGCCTCTGCGCGAGTCAGTTGCGTTCTGGGCGGCGCATAAACAAAACTCCCCTGAGTCATCAACAGCAAAAACACACCCGTAAAGTGTTTCGAAACTTTCACTTTAACTCGCTGCTTCAATTCCATGGGTTTGCCTGAGAGTTTAACACGTTAAACTGGCAGAATACACCCCGTCGCCGCACCGTATTTCCCGGTACGGAACTTGAATGCGTTATTCACAAACGGTTTGTTTAGGGGGAGTAACGATGAAATTCTTTTCTATGATTTTGGGTGTTTTTCTAGTGGGTTGCGGTGCGCAGTTTTCCGAGCAGAGCATGCAGTCCGAGCTAAACGCTCTCTTAGGTTCTTATACCTCCAGCAGTGAGGCGGTTGGCCGAGGAATCACCGCTAGCTCGGATAAAGCCGCCGCAGTCGTCTGGGGCGATGCCGCAGCAGTCGGCTCCCAGTGCATTAAATGGAACTTTACTATCTCGGGCTCAGAAATAGAACTTCTCAAAGTCAATCGAGGCGAACGCTTTCAGGGAGATTCCGTCGCGATGTCTGAGGGCAAGATCGTCGTTTCTACCACTACACGAAACTTCAAAGACGGCTTGGTTTTCTCGGCCGCTCCGGACTCGATTGTTTCGATTGTAGGCTCTGGAACGCGATGCAACGAACGCCGCAGCGAATACTTTTCCATTTCCACCGTATTTGCTAAAGGCAAGTTTCACTTCCGCCAAGGGATTTTGCGCCCCGCTGTGATTCACGGCGGAATGCGCAACTAGATCCTGCGCGCTACGCGTAGCTCTTGATAGCCCTCGTGGTGACTCTCATCCACGAGGGCATTTGTCTTTTTGCCGCCGAATATACAGCGGCGGAAAACTGCCCACCCGCATTGTGGCCGTGTTGACCTCGACGCACTCCAAATGCCCATCGGGAAACTGCACTTCACTGCGTACCATTGAGTCCGCACCGGCCAGCGTCTTTAGCTTAGCCGCAGACAACTCTTGGGAAAACGCAGTGAGTTCATTCATCAGACTGCGAAAACCTTCCGCAAAGCCCGGAGCGCGGTTCCAGACATCCAGGTTGTAATCAAAGAAAGAAAGCACTTCGGCCTCGCTGAGCATCGCCAGATACGCCATGACCCGCAACTCCGCGAGGCTGGGCAACATCGGCGCCCCATCCGCGCCGTCTCCCGGAGACCACGTTTGCAGAATCACTGTCAGAGGCAGCTGCCGTCCCTGGACTCGGAGTAATTCCCTTGCCCGCTGAATATACGCCCAAACCTCCAACAGACTCCGCTGTGCAACGACGGGGTAGGGATCGATCCGCAAGACATCGATCGCCGGCAAATAGTCTGCGAACAGACGTAGCTCCTGCTCTGCCGCACCACTCTTCGGGCCGTAAAGCGTCAGCGAAAGCGGAACCGTGGAGTATTTCTGTCGCAACTTTGATCGGATATCGACATACAACTCAGGCGGAAAACGCTCCGGATCATTCATGGGTTCATCCATGAGATTGACAGAGACCAGCCCACTTTGAACCGAGGCAAAGGCAAGTTGTGCGTCGATGCTGCTAGCAGGAGTGCTTTTCTCCCACCAGTTCGCCTGAACCGTACGCAAACCTCGTCGACTTGCTTCTGCAATAAGCTCGTTGGACTCTAAAATAAACTGGTCGAACCCCATGGCCGCCAAGTCGCTTAAATGGGCGGGGGACTTGGCCCCATAGATTTCAAAATGCTGGGTGAGTTGCCCGGCACAGGGAAACGCGCAAACCGCAAAACCCACCCACAAGAACCACTCCGCCCCTCTACGACTGCGCTTTTGCATAAATCGCCTGGACGACTTCCAAAGTATGCAGCGTTTCTGCTAAACCGGGGCTGGGCTGGCGGTGGAGGCGAATGTCTTCATCAAAAGCGTCCATTTCGCGTTTCCACGAAGTATCTGCCTCCGGAAACTCAAAATGCGTTGTTACTGGTGGCCCCATCTCAGGAAGCATCTGGTGGTAGGTGAGTTTTTCCATGCCATAGCTCCCCCCCAAACCGTCGATGTGGATTTTCCCCACACGACCATAAATCTCCAACGAAAAACAGTTTTTCCATTCGGTCCAAGTGGCGTGCAACCAAGCCGTTGCCCCGTTGGCTGTGCGCAAATTTAAAAACGCATTGTCTTCGACCGGCATATCCCAAAAATAGGTCGCAAGCGACCCCTCTACCTTTTCAAAAGGTCCCAGGTACCACGCGGCCAAATCGATCAGGTGCACCCCTTGATCCAAAAGCTCGCCGCCCCCGGAGACAGAGGCATCTGCACGCCATTCTTTGTCATAACCCACCCTGCCCCCGTGACCGTAGCGACCCCGAACCAAGAACAACGGCCCCATGACACCAGAGTCGATAATCTCGCGCGCTTTGAGCATGGCTGGGTGGTACCGGTGATTGAACCCTACGCGAACGAGTTTGCCGCTCTGCTCGGCCGCTTGCACCACGGTCTTCCAAGCGCTTGCGTTCATCGCTCCTGGCTTTTCGACGAGCACGTGCTTGCCAGCTTGCAGGGCTTTTACGGCCAGAGGCGCCAAGTGATTGTGAGACGTCGCCACGACAACGATTTCGGTCTGAGGGTCAGCAAAAATTTCTTCTGCATGTGCCGCAATCGCCACATCCAGATTCAACTCCTGCGCTAAACGAGAGGCGTTGGCACTCTTTACATCGTACAGGGTGCGAATCCGCTCTGCGCCGGCACCGAGCACGCGTTTCTTTCCAATCAATCCACAGCCGATAATCGAAATATTTTTCATTGTCGTTTCTCAAATACCCATTCGTTCTGACTCAACCAATCCACTGTTTGCTCCACACTCTTTTCTATCGAATGGCGGGGCTCCCATCCGGTGGAGCGAATTTTTGCGGTGTCCAAGAAGATAAAGGGATTATCGCCCACCCACCCACGATCTCCGCCGGTAAACTCCAAACGAGGCTGCAGCCCCATGCGGCGACAAATCCACCCCACGGAATCGGTCACCTGACAATATTCATTCGTACCCAGATTATAAGTCTGCACGGACCCCTTGTCCGACGGAGCAGGTCGCCCCGCACCGAACACAACGTGCGCAATGGCTGCCACGCAATCCACGACAGAGAGATAGGATTTGCGCTGCTTGCCGTCGCCCAAAATCCTCAAATGGTCTGGGTGCTGTTTGAGCTGGTGGTAAAAATCAAAAACATGCCCATGCGTGTACCGATCGCCCAGAATGGAAACAAACCGAAAAATCCATCCCTGAAAACCAAACCCTTCACAATAGGCTTGCACTAACCCCTCCCCCGCGAGCTTCGAAGCACCATACAGCGAAGTCTGTATCGGAAACGGACAGTCTTCTGGAGTGGGAATGGTTTTCGCTTCGCCGTACACAGAGCCCGTAGAAGAAAATCCCACACGCTTCACCCCATTTGCGCGCATCGCTTCCAGAACATTAAAAGTCGCAACCGTGTTCTGTTGCAGGTCTTTCGAGGGGTGGTTTAGACCAAATCGGACGTCGGCATTGGCGGCCAAGTGAAACACGACATCTGCTCCCTGCATCGCACGTGTTAACCCCGCTAGATCGAGATTGTCTCCCTGCTCAAAACGGTAGCCCGCTTGCCTCCGCGCCGCCTCAGTGAACTCCGTGAATCCGGTGGAAAGATTGTCCCAGCCAGTGACTGTGTGCCCACTTTGCAAAAGTGCTTCCGCAAGGTTGCTGCCAATAAACCCAGCGGCCCCAGTGATAAATACGTGTGCCATACACCCTCTCTCAAATCTTCTTTTTCAACTCGGTAACACGCCTCAGTGTGTAAAGCTCGCTGTCCATCAAGGCTGGAATTTCTGTCTCCATCGTCGCCCAAGGATCCCATGGGGCACTGAGTAGTTTTCCGCTCAGACCATCCGACCTGGACGACAATAAAAAATCTACCAACCCGAAAAGCTTTTCAAAACCGGCTTGCCCCTGCGAACGCGTTTTGATAGCGGCCTGATAATCGGCCTCCCCAACTACTTGAGGGCCGAGCCGTAGAACCTCGTCCGTCATCGCTGTAGACAGTGCGCCTGGAGCCACGGAGTTGATGTCTATGGGCAGAGCTTTCCACTCCCGGCTGAGTGTTTCCACCAACCGAACCACTCCCGTTTTCGCTGCTCCATAGGCAGAAAAATTTTCTCGCGGGGCCGTCGCTCCCCCACCGGAAAAACAAACCGCTTTGGCCCGAACCGACGAGCGTTTCAAGAGTGGGTACAGACCCCGCAGCGTGAAGTAAGTCCCATTCAAATTTACTTCAACCGTTTGGGCCCACGCGTGAGGATCACAAGCCATGGCAGGCCCCACGGCTCCTTGTATGCCTGCGGCACAAATGACGGCATCGCAACTGTCCCACTTAGCGGCGACGTGCCGAGCAGCTGCTTGCACTTGCCCCCAGTCAGAAACATCGACCGGCGTGGCTAGCCCAGAAATTTTTTCTGCGCGGCGCGCCCAGCCCCAAACCTCGTGTCCTGCTGCGGCCAGATGGCGGCTGAGAGCCGCCCCGATTCCAGACGAAGCTCCCGTGATCAGAATCTTCATGAATGCGCCACGATCTTAGTGCCTTCAAAATCAAACCGAAAATGCAGCTCGCTTAAGCCACGCTCACGCATAGCGTCTCGCAAGGCGGCCTTGTTTTCAGAGTAGAACATCAAAAACCCACTCCCGCCCGCACCGATGAGTTTTCCACCCAACGCACCATTCTTCATCGCATAATCATAGCTCTCGTCGATAAACGGGTCGGTCATACCAGGGCTGCGTTCCTTTTTCTTTTTCCAATGCAGGTCCATTAGAGCAGCAAAGTCTCTCAAATTGCCGCGCTCCAAAGCGCTCACGCTCTGGTTGCCCAGATCTTTGATGAAGTGCAGATTTTCAATCATCGACCGATCGCCCTCTTTGCTACGCTTGTCCTGGTCCTTGAGGATAGCGGAGGCAGACCGCGTTTTACCGGTGTAGAACATGACGAGGTTTTCCTCGAGGTTGTACCGGGTTTCGTCCGCAATATTCAAAGGCCAAGCTTCGACCCGGCCATCGGGTTCAAAACGGAAACAAGTAAGCCCCCCAAAAGCGGCAATATACTGGTCCTGTTTGCCCACCGGTTCGCCGAGCCGATCGATCTCGATTGAACAGGCGAGTTCCGCTAAATCCGCCGCGCTGATAACCCGCCGTTTGTGTGTGTACAACGCTTTCAACAAAGCGGTGGTGAAACTCCCCGAAGACCCCAGCCCCGTCCCCGCGGGGATGTCAGCCATCGAAGCGATTTCAAAATGAGGCTTAGCGGTTGGGACTAGAGTCAACGCTTCTCGCACAATGGGGTGCTGAATTTCCGAGACTTGCTTGACGCGTTCTAGCTTGGAGTACTTCACAATCAGCTCTTGCTCGAACGTTTCGTGCAGAGTGATGTAAACATACTTGTTGATCGCGGCAGCGAGCAAAAAGCCCGAGTGTTCTTTGTAATAGGAGGGAAGATCCGTGCCTCCTCCTCCCAGGCTAATCCGAAGTGGAGATCGTGTAATAATCATGTGCTGGGGACTTTAAACTCTAGAGGGGCTTAAGAAAATAGCGTTTTTCCAGGACATAGGTTTTGCCTCCCAAAACCAGCGTATTTCTAAAAAACCCGTCCAAAACAAAAGCGACCTGAGCCAAATCCCACAAGGGTACCGTCCACCCCCACCTGAGGGCCATTTTCCACGTTCCCAGAATCCACCGCTCAAACAGCGCCGAAATCCCGATCCGTGTCAGCGCTCCAACGCTCAGCAAAGCAAGACTCCAATCACTAAACCCCGTCAGCAGAACGAGGAACGTGGCCGGTACGACCGGATAGAAAAGGCAGGCGGTGAGGTACAAAACTCGATTGCCGACGGTTTGTTTTTGGCAGACGACCCAACGCCGTTTTTGTTCAATCACCTGTTTAAAAGTCTTACCCCGGTACTCCACCGGGCAGTAGATATTGCGAAAAACAACCCGTTTCCCATGGCTGTTGAAGACATAGGGCAATGCCAGGTCATCCGCGAGAAACTTGCCAATCGTCTCCCACGCCTGCGGTCCAAAAGAATTGAACTCGGACGCTCGAAAACCGATCGAATGGCCCAAGGCGACACGCTTGCGTCGGTTCAAGAGATTGTACGCCATCATAAAGGTTGCATCATCGCAGTTGTTCCCCGGAACCTTGAAGCCCGTAGCAAAGTTATCAATCCGAAAATCGTACTGCGGAGTGGTCACCACACTCACTCCGGGTTCCTGAAGGCAAGCCACCATTTGGCGCACATAGTCCTTACGTACGACGACATCCGAATCCGACCAGATGATGACTTCATGTTTGGCCTGATCCTGCGCGTCTTTCAGTGAGTTCACTTTGTTCCAATACGCAAATTTAGACTTTGAAAGTACGAGCTTGGCATCCACCTGCGGGTAGCGCGCTAAGTAGCTACGGACGGTCGGGACAATGGGATCGGTTTCACGGGACACCGTGAACAAAAGCTCTATCGGTCCTGGATAGTCTTGATTGAAAAAATGATCAAAGTTGTCAGCCTCGTTGTCCTGATTATCGTAGCAGGCTTTGATGATCGATACGCCCGGCAACGGCTTGTCGGTCTGCAGTGCGGGCAATCGCCGAAACCGAAAATAGACCAAACCGACGAAACCCAGAAGGGCGATGCCCATTCCAGCGGCCCAAAACGCGGCTAGAATCCAGTGGAGCACTTGAGAAAATTCCATCCCACTCGATACCCCGTGAACCTCGACAAGGCAAGCAAGCGGCCACGGCTAAAATGCCCTTTACCCAACCTCTACCCTGCCTTAATATTATGAAATGATTAGATATTTTATTTTAATCGCAGGCCTCACTTTGGCGGGGATTGGCGTTTGGGGAAACTTTCAACCCGAGGCCCTGTGGCTCTTTGCTATCGTAGTGCCCTTGGTCCTGTTGGGAATCAAAGATATTTTTCAAACCCGACACTCCATCCGGCGCAACTACCCCATCGTAGGGCATTTCAGGTACCTGCTCGAATCCATTCGCCCTGAAATCAGCCAGTATTTCATTGAATCCAATTCCGATGGCGTGCCTTTTAGCCGAGAACTGCGTTCGATCGTCTACCAGCGCAGCAAAAAAGAACTCGATACTCTGCCGTTTGGCACGCAAAAACGCGTGGACGAAGTCGGGTACGAGTGGATTGGCCACTCTTTAATGCCCAAACACAACGACCCCAGTACGTTGAGAGTGGATTTTGGCGGGCCGGAATGCAAAAAACCTTATTCCGCGAGCATCCTCAATGTCTCTGCGATGAGCTACGGCTCATTGAGCAAAAATGCCGTGTTGGCGCTCAACGGAGCGGCAAAAATCGGTGGCTTTGCCCACAACACAGGTGAAGGGGGACTTTCGCCGTACCACTTGCAACCTGGCGGCGATTTGATTTGGCAAATCGGGACGGCGTATTTTAGCTGCCGTACGAGCGATGGGTTGTTTAGCGAAAAACTCTTCAAAGAAAAATCGGCGTACCCCCAAGTCAAAATGATTGAGATCAAGCTGTCCCAGGGGGCAAAGCCCAGCCACGGCGGGATTCTACCCGCAGCCAAAGTTTCGCAAGAGATTTCGCATATTCGAGGCGTCCCTATGGGACGAGATGTGATTTCGCCGCCCGCGCACACTGCATTCTCTACTCCGACTGAACTTTTGGAATTTGTCGCCAAACTGCGCGATCTTTCCGGAGGCAAACCGATCGGATTCAAACTCTGCATCGGAAAGCGCCGCGAATTTATTGCCATCGTCAAAGCCATGATTAAAACCGGAATTACTCCGGATTTTATCACCATCGATGGAGGCGAAGGCGGCACGGGAGCTGCACCGCTGGAGTTCTCCAATTCCGTCGGCTACCCGCTACAAGAAGGCCTCGTCTTTGCACACAATGTCCTCGTGGGAATGTCGCTGCGCAAACACGTTCGACTCATTGCCAGCGGAAAAGTCGCCACGGGAGTGGATCTGATTTCCAAGTTTGCGTTGGGAGCAGACACCTGCAACTCCGCCCGAGCAATGATGATGGCACTGGGATGCATCCAAGCATTGCGTTGCAATTCGAACAAGTGCCCCACCGGCGTTGCCACCCAGGATCCCCGACTTACTCGAGGGTTGTTTGTCCCGGATAAAACCCGACGAGTGGCTAACTTTCACAAGGAAACCGTTCGCAGTGTCGCCGACTTGCTCGGCGCCATGGGTTTAGCTCACAGTTCAGAAGTGAGGCCGTGGCATATCCACCGCCGCACTGGAACCACCGAAATCAGGCACTTTGGGGAAATTTACCCCTTCTTAAAAGACGGCGAGCTTCTCCAAACCGAACCGCCGCTGCCATACGCCCGGGCATTTAAAGGGTCCACCGCCGAAACGTTTGCTTCGGTATCACCTTTTTAACGCAGAGAGCCTTGCTCGTGGCGAGCCCGTTCAATAACGTCCCGCGCAGGGAGTAAACACAATGAATTTACGGATACTAGGCTTGGGCATCCTTGTTATTAGTCAAAGCGCCGGGGCAAGCCACTTTGTCGAATGTGAGCTCACCGCTGTCGTCAAAAAGATTTCGGTAATCGACCGTTTAGGGGGGACAGTTGTCCATTCGAGAAACGTCTCCCTGCGCGATGTCGAGGAGACCATTCTAATCGAAGTGCTCGACTCTAAACCCGTTGGTAGCAGCAGAGGGTGCCCCGCGAAGGGTTATGAAGCGTCCCTACTCCTTTCAGCAAAAGAAGTAGGGACCCTCAAAGAAAACCAGGGGATTTCGTTAAGCTACTCGAATCGAGGCGATCGACTCGGCAGTTCCATCACCTGGGAGTTGAAATAACCGTACGGGGATTAAGACCCCGTACGTGTCATTTTGAACAGCATCCGCATTTTGCCTAAACGCAGCTGCTGGTAACCAGAGCTGGTCTCGTCGCTAGCGGCGGCTTTGCAGGCCGTTTTGTCGTCTGCCAAGCGCGTTTCAGTAACGAACTTGATCACCATATGCGTCGAATCGATCTTGGTCATGGTGATGCTGTTTTTTACTTTGGTGTGGCAAGCAACCCAAGCAGAGCCTTCGCTCGACTCGACTTGTAAGCCCTCATAGTTGTCTTCCAGCTGAGTCATCGCAGCCACATCGGACGAGAGATAGGTCACCTTTTCGGTCATAGCCTGATTGACCGGCTTGATAAACCCAGTGTCCGCAATGAAATCTGCTGCTGTCGTTGCACCCCAGTTGGTACGAATGTCTTTGAGGCATAGAGTGGTATCCGTGCGAGCGGAGTTGGAAAGCGTGTTGTAGAAGTAGTTTGCATAGCACTGCAACTTGCTCAGCTCTTTGGAATCACTTCCACCTGTCGCAATCCCGCTGCAGGCCGCTCCACTTGACACCAACGAAGTTGGAGTCACAGGCGATCCATAGGCGGTACCATCAGCATTGAAGTTCCCCCATGCGCCACCGCAAGTAAGTGTTTGTGCGCTGCCACCAGATGGAGTGTAAGTTACCGTGCAGCTATTCGAATCCAAGCTGACCGAACCCAGAGTAATCGTGCTCGTCGTGCAGCTTCCACCAGCGAAATCGACGTTGGACCAGCTATCCGGCTGCACCGGGCTATTGCTCGAGTTCACACAGCCACCGCCATAGCTCAGAGAGTAGCGCCCAGCTCCGTCTTTGCACTTCCACACTGACTTACCGCCTAATGTGACTGAGGCGCAGTCCATTACATCCCAAGCTGCTGTCGCAGCCGTAGACTTCCAGCCTTCGGTAATCGTCGACGCAGAGGGCCCAGAAGTGCTCCAATCAAACGCCTGGTGCAAAGTATCCGAATCGCCACTGAGATCCACCTGACCATAGGCTTTGGCTTGGTTTTCAGTAAAACCAATAGCGCCGGTCGTGCCGTCACCGCAATTTAAGAAAGTGTTTTTTGCCATCCAGATCGAAAACGCAAAAGCATCATCCGATCCCGTGGTGCCACTGCAAGCCCCTCCGGCATAGGATCCATCTGCTACCGCGGCAGCGCACGTACTGTCTGGCGTGAACGTCTTTCCCACCACTCGTTTGATGTAGATGCTCTGGCTATCTTGAGGTCCCCGGCAACTCATATCGCTCGGGTCACAAGGACCGACATAACCTTCTGGCAACGTAAAATCGACATCGCCAATCTGCCAAACCCCCGTCGGATCAAAGGCATCAGCTGCCGCAATGGTTAGCCCCGAGGTGGTGATGCCAAGATCCGCAGCATCCACCGCGATCTGACTGCCACTGATCTCTACAGTCCCTACATCCACCGCGCTGGATAGAGCGACCGTATCGACAGCTTTGGCTCCACCGCCAAATCCCGTCTCGTTCTCATTTTGAAAAAGGAAAGTGCCCATGATTTCATTGGTGGCATCCAATACAGTGCAGGTCATGGGCTCGCCGCTAACCTCGGTCAGCGACACATTGAAATCTCCGCCCGAACCCACGTTGGCTTCTACCTTTACCGGGGGCACGGCAGCAGTCACGCAAGCAACTTTGGTAGCATCACCGCTTTCCATTTCAAAGCGTTTGGGTCTGTTCGAAGGCACAGCAAGCTGCCAGCCTCTCGAGTTAAAGGGAGCAAAGCTCTCTGTTGAAGCGAGCGTGCCACTGAGGCCCGGCGTGGAACCACCACACGCGGACAAAAGCGGAAGAACCAATAGCGGTACCAGCCGGTACGTTTGTTTGCGCAATTTCATGGGATTGAAACTCCTTAAATGAGGCGTCTATTAAAATTATTAGCAGGGACTTAAGTCTGCTTCGGCAATTGGGACGATTTATCTAAGTTTTTTTTGTGACGAGAATGACACAATTGCTCTCTAAATCCGGCTCCGTGCGTTTCCGAAAGGAAAGCATGAAGATCAAAAATCTCGGTCTCGTCGCGTTTACTGGTTTGTGTTTGTTCTTGCCCAACAAGGCGTTCGCTCTGGATGCCACTTCGCGTCTCGGCGCTGAAGTCAAAGCGCTGCAAACGCCCGCGGGAATGGGAATTTTGTTCGGCTGGCGGTACCTGTTTCACACCTCCCCCTACTTTTCCGTGGGCGGCGCGGGCTACACGGGGCAGATTTCCGGCACGTCCACAGCTTCCTACAGTTACGGGGGAATGATCGGGGCGTTTCATATTTTGCTTAGTCCATCCACCTCAATGGAGGTCACCGTTCTGGGTGGCGGCGGTGGTGGAAAACTCGATACCGGGGTCTTTTTCGGGGGAACTGTCGTGGAGCCTGGATTGGGATTTAGCTTTAAGCTAGGCAAAGCGGCTCAATTCGTTGCAGGAGCTTCTTATGTTTGGATGCCTGGCTCCGCTCAAGGAACGGGCTTCAGCGGGGGCGTGAAGTTTGAGTTTCTTACCGACCACCGTCCCGAGCCCACGGTGAGCCGAGAATTCAAGCCCACCGCAACCGGGCCAGAAACGCCAGCGGGTGGGGCACAAAGTGCAGCCCCCGTGGTCCCGTCCCGCACGACATCGGCCCGCAACTAGACTCGCTGCGTTAGGATTACGTTAAGGCCCCGATTCCACTTGTGTCCAGCCCCCGTGGCGGCGTATGGCTGGCGGCATGTTTTTGCTCAGCTTATCTTTTTGGGCCTCCTTAGCTTTTGCGGACTCGCCGCTCTTAGTCCGAACCATCGACGCTGCCGGCGGCGACAATACCACCCGTTCCTCGGCTTCTTTTGCGGAAATTCTGAAATCGGCCCCTCCCCACTTGGAATGGAAAACTTCCATTGGCCAACAACTGCCTGCGTGGCTGTCCCAAGGACAAATCCCGTCCTCTGAGGAGATGGAATACTTTCCCACGCTCCCGTTGGAGAGCGTGCCCGCGCTACAACAGGCCGTGTATTTGCGGTACAGCGATGGCATCCCCGATAGTTTCGCACCTGCCCCCGATCGCGAAGTGGTGTTTCACCTGAGCAAGAGTTGCCGCCCTCAGGAGACGTTTTCAAAAGTGTTGGTACCGAGTCTCGGAGTGCATACCCGAGCCGAGCCCCTCGACTTTGCCGTGGAACCTTGCTTTGCACAAAACAGCCGGTCGCTTTCCATCGCGCTGAACGCGCTTGCCGAATCTTCTCGCCCGCTGCGCATTACTCTGCTGAAAGAGTTTGAAGGATTTACTTATGAAATAACAACGTCCTTGGAGTTGTTGCAAATCCTGCAATCATTTGGAATGAGCGCCGAGATTTACCTCAAACGCAGCCTGGTAGATTTTTTGGGGGCTACCGTGACTCAGGGGAATTCTCCTGCCAAGGACTTACGCTTCCCGCTTTGGTTCTCAGTTTCCTTAGGCGATCAGCGGATCCGAGTCCCCGCAGAACACGGCGACTATGGCATCCTGTTCACTCGTAACGGTTACGAGCGTTTTGCAGAAAGCCGTTTTTTCATTGGCGTTCCCCAAACTGGTCAGACGGGAGTTTCGTACTGGCGTCCGCGCGAACACAAGAGCGCAGAGTGGACTCAGGGCCAGATAGAATTCGCTCGGCACTTTGGCGGAAACAAAATTTCCAAGGCAGCACCCTGGTTGGAGGCGGCAGCTGCCACTATGCGATCTCTGCGCCAAACTCAACACCGGGGAGATCTCCCTAACGCGGCCTACGGTTTTTGGGTTTGCAATGACTCCAGCGCTCTGGCGCTCGCAAAATACTCCCAGCTCACCGGGCGCGGCTCGCGGCTTTCGCATTTGTTCCCCCTTGTTCGCGTCCATAGCTTGATACAAGCAGATGGCAGCCGACTTTCTATCGCCTCCGACCTTGCAACCGCCATGGGCCTGCCCCCAGATTTTTTGGACACATTTTATCCCGCAGACACTGAACTGGCCGCTCAGCCGGAAAAACTAAGACAACGTCTAGCTCGTGCGTTTCCCAAGTCTCAAGCACAGCGACTGCAGAGCTGCCCCGAGACTTTGCGTGGCTTTCAACAACTGGTATGGAAATAGGATGGTTCGCCGCCACTTACGCACTTTTGTTCAAATCAAGCTCACCCGCACGGCCATCGTGGGAATATTTGCGACTTTAGCAGACCTGATTTTGCTAGGTCTCAGTGTGAACCGGGGCTGGCTCACCCCCCTGCAAGCAAACCTCCCCTCTCTGGCGTTGGGCTCTCTGATCCAGTTTTTGGGTAATCGCTACTGGGTATTTAAGGCAAAGGAAAGGCCCCTCGGTCGACAGCTATCGTTGTTTGTCATCGCAGAGGCATTGGCATTTGCTCTCAATGGGATTGGATATGATCTCTTAGTCCGATTTACACCGGTGAATTATATTGTCGCTCGCCCGCTATCGGTCACGTTGATTTTCTTCGGATTTAGTTACCCGCTATGGCATTGGATTTTTCACGTCCCATCGCCTGTTGTTGTTGCAGAAACGCCTCTAGATCCTTAAGCCCCTGAGGAGAACCCGCTTCGTAAAAGCGATCCGTGACTTCATAGCCCAGCAACTCTCTGTCCCGACTCAGCTGCGTGAACAACTCCGCCAGGTCGAATTTTACACCTGCTGGGATCCGCTCTACGGTGTTTTTGCGCACGATGGAAAGGCCGTAATCAATACAGTCAAACTGTCCACCGTAGGAGCTTGCGGCGCCCTTCTTGTCGTAAACCAATCCACCCGAGTCGAAACGCGCATTGCTTCGGTCGAATTGGCCGTGGTTGCGGTATACGGTCATCAAGGCTGGCGCCGAACGCGACTCAAAAAACTCCCACACCTTTTCAAAAGAAACAGGCAGATAGGAGTCCCCATACAAAACAAAAAAGACGTCTTCTAAAACTCCTTTATCCAACGCCAAGCGCACAGCGCCCCCTGTACCGCGCAGCTGATCGCCCTCATCCACAAACAACATCTCCACATCGGGGGCCGACGCACTTTCCAGGACAGAGCGTATTTGCGCGCCCAAGTAGCCAATCGAATAAACGATGCGACGGACTCCTTGTTGGCGGAGCAATTCCAACTGGCGCAAAATGAAAGGTTTGCCTAGCACCGGAATCAGCGCCTTGGGCAACTCCGCTGAAACTCCTCGCATGCGTGTTCCCAAACCACCCGCTAAAACCAGGCACTGCACCGCTAAACTCTCTGCGCTACGGATTCCCACTTGGTCGCTTTGAGTTGAAGCGCGGGGTGACTGACCAACAAGTGCCAAACCACAGCGCAAAGACCTTCGGTGTGGGGTGTGATGCGCTTATCCGAAATGACCGGGATGAGGACGCAGGCCTCAGCGGCTTGCTTGGTAAAGCCGCCATCTTTGCCGACAATACCGAAGACTTTGGCCTTCCGCTCCAGTGCGAGTTCCAGCGCACGCACCAAACTCGTGGAGACATTTTTTTCTCGATTGCCGCCGCCGACGGAGAAAACCAAAATCCCGTCTTTGGAGTCTAGACGGGAACCCTCAAGCCAGCCGGAAAAGCACGTGTCCCACCCATCGTCGTTGATGCGTGCGGTGAGTTCCGAGACATTGTCCGTGGGGCAATAAGCTTCGAATCCGCAAATTTTTCTAAAGTCATTCACTGCGTGACTTGCGTGGCCAGCGGAGCCACCTACCCCCAAAATAAACAAACGCCCCCCCGCCTTGCGTACTTCGGCGAGCCCGTGCGCCATGGCTTCGATTTGTTCCGTATCAATGCTCTTGATCGCTCCGATGGTTTCTTCCAAAAACACACTTGAAAAATGCGGTTCCATTTCTAGTTCTCCTTTAGCTTTCAAAATCGCAACGAACTCAGGGAGCCCTTTGCACCAAAGCGTTGGTTGCACATTTTTGTCGTGCATCCAGTTCAGAGCGTCGGTTTTGCGTGCGCCGATATAAACTGTGCGGACCCCAAACTCTTCACCCGCTTGGAGATCGGTGATCCCATCGCCCACCATCCAAGCGTCTTTTTTTTCAAAACCAGAGTGCTCGTTCCACGCCTGCTCCAAGAGCCCTGTCCGGGGCTTTCGACAAGCACAGAGATCTTCTGCCCTGTGAAAGCACAGGTGTGAACTCGAAATACTAGCACCTTCCAGTGCAAGCAATTCCAAAACTCGGGCGTGTACGTTGTCCAAATTGGTTTTGGTAGTCGAACCCTTGGCCCACGCGGGTTGGTTGGAAACGATAACCGTCGTGTAGCCCAGTTCATGCAGCTCACGCACCGCTTTACCGGCTCCAGGCCGTAATACCACCTGACCCGCGTTTAATGGGCTATTGATCGTCCCCTGTTCGGGATCGGTGACCACCTCGTTGATCACCCCATCCCGATCCAAGAAAATGAGTCCGCGGCTCAAATGCTAAACCCTGCCTTTTTGGCGTCTTGGTAAAACATTTTAACCGTGTCGAGAGAATACTCTTCTAGGTTCTTGCCCTGAAGGGAGAGTTTGCTGATGAGGTCATCCGTGACCGTGATGATGTGGCAACCGGCCCATTCTGCCTGGTAAATATTCAAAACTTCCCGAGTGCTGGCCCAGAGGATTTTGGCACCGGGTTTGTCTTTGTACATCTGCACGGCTTGCTTCATCAAAGGAATCGGATCCACACCGGTGTCCGCAATGCGGCCCGCGAAAATGGATACGATGACATCGTCCTGGGGTTTGAGAATTTCGTGCAGTGCGCGGACCTGGTGATCGGTCAAGATCGCGGTGACGTTCAGCTTGAGCCCCTTGTCCAAAAGGCGCCTGCAAAGTGGCAAAGCGGATTCACCCTTGGTATTGCTGATTGGAATTTTCACATAAACGTTTTTGCCATACTCGTTGATTTTGAGTGCTTGGCGTTCCATTTCCGGAAATTCATCCGAAAATACTTCGAACGAAATAGACATATCCGTAATGTCTTGAAGAATTTCCTTAGCAAAACCTGCGTAGTCTTTGATACCGGCTTTGACCATTAGGCTTGGGTTGGTGGTGAAGCCGCTCACCAGACGTTCTTTGTAGCGCTTCAACATATCTGCGCGGTTGGCACCATCAGCATAGATTGCAATCTTCATACGGTGAATCTCCTCAAACGTAAATTTAGGGCGGAGACAGCCTACTCCCGCCTGGCGACCTAGTCTATTTCGAAAAACCGCCTAAATGTTGGACGGGTTTTTATGCCCGCCAACCCACCTCCCACAAACCCTTGCTAAGCCAATGAAATTGCCCGTATTTTCCGGGTGTATTCTCTTGGTTATCGCGTTCAACGTGGTTCCAGTCTTGCATCCCTTTAGACTACGGATGGGTACGCGAGTTTTACATTCTATTTTGTTCTTGTTCCTCATCGGCGTTTCTGCAGTGGGGAGTTCCCCCCAATCCCAAACGACTTGCGACTTCAAACCGTTTCAAACGCGAAAACTCCACAAAGCAGATATTGTGCTCTTAGGGGCAAGCGCCCTGCGAAATAATGGGTATCAGAACATCGAGGAAATTCGCTCAGGAGGGATGGGCGTCGTGCTCAAGGCTGAAAAGGACGGCTCAAAGCGCGCGGTGAAGATCTCGCTGCGACAGCACGAACCCTTTATCAGTGGGTTGGAGCGCGAAGTCGAGATCATGAACTTTTTGGCGCAACAAGACCCCGTGGAAAAACGCTTTTCCCATGCCAAGATAGTCGACTCCGAACACCCCGATCACCAAATGGTGAAGGGGATCGAAATGCCCTTCATTGCTGGCTACCCGCTTTCGCAGGTACTCAAAAACACGGCGGGGACATCCGCTCAGCGCCAAGCCATCGCGGAAGCCATTCAAAAACAGATCTACGAGCAAATGGCTTTTGTGCACGCCCAGGGTGTCTGGCACTTGGATCTTAAGCCCGACAACATCATGGTTCAGTATGAACACAACCGTCCTGTCGTCCGAATTATCGACTGGGGCTCCTCCGCGCGGGTACTGGAGAACGGCAAAACGCGCTCTGTTTTGCCTGATAACCAGGGATTCACTCTGGGGTACGTCGCCCCTGAACGTCTGGACCTAGGCCGCCAGTCGCCCGCTGACGACGTCTACGCACTCAGACGCATGGACTGGGAAATGCGAGAATACTATTTGGGTCTGCCTGAACCCGAAAGCGCTGCAGATGGTCGCTTGGTCATTCGAAATCTGATCCCCAAAGCCCGTCCTGAGCCTACCGATCAGCTCACGGTACTTTTGCATAAACTCAACCCCAATCCCTCGAGCGCTGTCTCGGATGGCTCGGCGAATGGCAGCACTATCGATCCCGTTCCACACCCAGAAGATCCAGACCATTACCGCCATAGCTATAGCGAACCATCCGGTGCGCTGGACGAAGAAAAACATTACCCCTCCCTCCCCAGCGGATCTGCCGAGATGGAACGCCAGCGCCTGATCGCCGCAGTGGAATGGAGTTTGGTTCCACAAACCGTGCAAGATCGTTGGGACCTCATCCAACGCGCCAAGACTGAAAACATCCCCGCCTTCCTCCAGAGCTTTGGACGGGAACTGATGCGGAACTACCGACGAGCGGCGCCTGGTAGCCGATTGCAGAATGAAGAGATGGGCAAACTCACTCTAGAAATTCTGAATTCTTCTTTTCTCATTGATAAGTTTGATATCGCTTCGGATACGAACCCTGGGCTGGGTTTGACAAAAACCGAAGTGGAAACCATCGCCCGCAAAATGGTCGAGTATTTTGGAGTGACTCAGGTTTACTACCGTCACCCGACGGCACTGGGAACTTCGGGGCCACACCACGAGCTGCGCTACCAACGCCTAGCGGCTCGCATTTATGCACTTCAAAAACAGGGCAAGATCCAAGAAATTCTTCACTGACGCTTCGAATCTTTGGGACGTTTGCCTAGTCCCTAGCCACTGACCGCCGACGGAATACACGCTAACCCCTGATTCTTCGGCTGCATTTTTATGGAACTCGTTTTGCAAAACACTAAGACCATATGCGCCCCCAATTTGTAAAATGGACACTGAGCCTTTTGGTCTTTGCTACCCTCACGAGCTGGGCAAGGCCGGGGTTTGCCGAGACTACCCAGCAAGACACCTCCAAAGCACAGGACTTGCTGCAAAAGCCCACGGAGATTGCAGGCGAGCTCACCCCTGGGTCAGACGTAACTGTGGAGCTGGTAAAACCCGAAAACCCTTTCGTCGGACTGGTGCAAACGCTTTCTGAAAAAATGGAACTCGAAGGCGAGTTCAGTACCCCCAAGCCAAACTCGTGGTGGAAAGAGCGTTGGGAAGAGACTAAGAACCGTTTCAATTTTTGGAACCGTTACCGTGTAGCGGCACGGCAATACAATACCTCCAGCGAAAAAGAAAAAGTGGCTTCGGTACCGCTCAAAGTGGTCATCGCCAATACCGGCATCGCCACTGGAGGCATTCATGTGCTGGAATCCACTGTGCTCGGGCCCACCTTGATCAGCATTGGCAATAGCATTGGCGGAGCCGTCGGCAAAACCCTGACGGGCTACGGGGGCTTGCTCGTTTTCCCTGTGCCAACGGGAACTCCGATTGATTTGCTCACTGAAACAGGCTGTCTGATCGTGGGTGCCCTGATCGTTCAACCCAGCGTGCAACGCGGTTTATATAAAGTCGAAAAAATGGCATTGAAAATCGCCTCACCGCTCATTCGCAAAATGGGCGTCGATAGGTTTTACCAAAGCCTGTTTCGCACCCAAACCGGGGTGGAGAAACTGGCTCGCGCCATTGAAGCTCACCCGCCCACGATTCGCTGGGATGCAGGAGATCTGGATGGCCTACACCCCCATGCCGTCAGCTTGAAAGACGGACAACCGGTCGTGGATTTCTGGACGGAGAAACAACCCAATGGCGATGTCAGCTTGAGCCGCTTTGTACTCTACCCCGCTGCGCAAACGGCTGAAGGCCGCAAGGCGATAAAGCAACTCGATCTCGGGTGGAATTTCCGCGATGCGTTTTTGGCTCCGAATATGCTCACCCGAGCGGAACATGGGACCGAAGAAGTAAAAAGCGACCGTTTTGGCCTCTATTCGACAAACAGCACGCCCGTACTTCTGACGTCGAGCACAGTGTTCCGATCCAAACCCTCCCGCACGCCAAAGATCGTACAGGGAACGCCTGACGGCACGAGCCCGACTACGGTGACTCTGCCCGATGGACGCGCTCTGGTGGATTATTGGCAGGAGCAGCAGTCCGACGGCAGCTCTAAGATGCTTCGATTCACACTGTACGATGCCGCCCATTCTCCCGAGGGGCGAAAATCTCTGGGCAAATTGCCCGTCTCTGTCGAAATGCGGGATGCTTTTCTATCGCCTGGAAAACAGATCAACGAAAGAAAAGCGGTACGTTCCTTTATTGGAACCGCCGCGACCTATGACTGCAGTGCTGGTTTTGCCAACCTAGAAAGCGCCCGACGTGAAATCGCCCAAGAATAAGAAGAACCGCAATCCGAAGCGCTCCCTGGGATCGATCCTCGCCATGGGGGTGTTGGGCGCACTGGCGTGTATTGGACTCGTGCAAGTCGGTCGGCTGATCCTCCCCACCCGTTGCCCCTGTAGTGACTCGCTCTATCAGGTACTGAAAGCACCTGAAAATTCGAGCCCCTTGGTGCTCGAAGCTTATTACCACCAAGCCCGCCAAGACGCCGCCGCAAACCCCGAGCGCCTGCGCGCCATTGAAAAAGCGTACCATGTCCTGAGCAACCCCACTCTACGAGCGGCGTACGATTACACTCAGACACATCGGCGCCTACCGGCGATTGGTACAGCCCGTCCAGATCATCCTGACTACTTCACCCGGCTTGGACTCAACGAAGATACCTTTTCTAAACCTCTACTAAAGAATGCCTATCTCTACGCGCTGATCGACAATGCCGAAGACTTCGATAAATTGCTCGCGCTCGGCGAGGCGTACGAAACTCTCGAGAACCGAGAGGAACGCCTGCTCTACCTCCAAGGACGAGCAAGTCACCGAATTACCGAGACCGACCGCCTGGCGAATGGAGTTCTGGAACGTTGGCGAGGATCCGCCACCGAAAACCTCCCGGCTTTTTTGGCCGACACCGAAGCGTTCTTTGACCCTTCTACCGGGACCAAGCGAACGGTTCTCATTGAAGCGTATTGGAACCTTCTTGAGCAGCAGGCACTTCGGTGGGCAACTCGGGCTCAACCTGGAGGAGCTACCGAGGAACTGATCAAGAGTACTTTCACCAAACACCGCGATGCACTCAGCGCACTGAATCCAAGATCTCTCACTCCAGGTGCGGCGGCACATCGGAACCACGTTTTGAATCGTATTCAAGAGCTCGAAGCCAGGCTGAAACAACGCGGGGGATTCTTTGCCGAAGAAAAGAGCAAACCTCCGCACAAGCTTTTAAAGTCATTCCGATCGGTGTGCAACCTGGCTTTGGGGTATCTGCGGGGAGTGCCGAAGATCCTCGATAGGTAAAAGCATCCGCAGATAGGGAACCGATGCGTACAGGGCAATTTCCCGCTGAGTGATGATACTCCCCGGCAAAGGCCTGTCGGGGCGATCCGAACTTACCGCAGAGAAAACAGGCTCTCTCTCTAGTAGCACTGCCAGCACAGTCATCAAGCGCCCACTCTCGAGGACTTTTCCCCGCGCTTCCGAAATCCTTCGACACAGATCCGCAAGCTCGTCAGGAGACAAACGATAGCGCGCCCCCAATAACCAAAGCAGAGACCAGCTTTCATCGGAATACGAGGGCGCAAAACTTCCCCAGCGAGCGCTTGTGCGAAGGGCCTCCACTTCCTGCAAAACCCCGGCTGTCTTCCCCTCGGTACCAGACTGCGTTGCAAGCCAAGCCATAGCCGTTTCATTGAGCCCATTTTCGGCGCCGCGCTGACTTTGAGCCGTAAACAGTTTGAAATACCGGTTCATCAGTGACTCCGGCGTTTCGGTTGCTGTTTTAGACAATAAAACCAACAGTGCCGAAATGGGCAAATCCCCCTCGAGGCCGGGCATTCCTTGGCTCAAAGATTTTAGACTACGCAGGCGTGCTACGAGTTCGGTCGGATCGTTCAAACGAAGCTCAAATGTCAGCAAGGTAGCGATGGCGACTTCCGAGGGGGTGGCCTTGTCCAATAACTGGCTGAGCAAGGAAAAATGGCTCAGAATCTGCGAAGTGCTCTCGCCCGTTTGCATGCGCACTCGCATGAGCGAGACGGCAGTCCTCGCCCCGAATTGACTCCGGAAATAAGCGTAATCTGCCAAAAAATCGGATTCGAGATCCAGCAATGAAATCGTAGCGCCGGTCCGTTTGTCTTCTATCGCACGAGAAGCCTCCAACGCCATGAGGGACTTTTCCGCCTCGGTTTCTCGAGGGAACTCTGAACCTGTATGCCTTGCCAATTCCCGAGTTCGGGAACGCGCAGCAGCGCGCAAGAACCCGTGCCAGGCCTGAGGAACCTGCCACTGCGGTGCACGCATACCGTCTCTAAAGTCCACCACCTCGCGCTCCAGCGCCGCCAATCCCGAAATCAATCCCGCCAACTTTGATTCCTGAATTTCAGTATGTTCGCCAGTGGCAACTCCCTCGAAATCCGCCCAAAGAAAAGCGAGGCGTTGTTCGAACCACAACGGAAACAAAAAATCGAAACTGGTCGAAAATCCCGGCAGCGCGGGCGACTCCGCTACGTTGGCGTCCGCAGAGCGAGGGTTTAATTCCGCGTCCAGCCTTTGGAGAACCCTCGCCAGATTGCCAAACGAGTCCGCGGCCATCCGAAGCGAAACCACAAACTGAGCCTCTCGCTCGTTCCCCTGAACTTTTTCGGAGTCGATTCCGCCACCAAAGACACTGGTGAGCATACCCAAAAAACCACCCAGCAAGGGCGTCTGCCCCAACAAAGGGGTGTTCAATCGCTCCCCTTCCGAGTGCAAACCTTCTAGCCTCTCCTGCAAAAAGGCCGACCGGACCGAAGACTGGGCAGCGACATGCTCAGAAGAGTCAAAATCTTGGATCAGATCCAAAAAAAGCTGTTTTCCATCCAGCGACGTGATTAGACGCGTACAAGCCGCCCCTGCAGAGAACTGCTGAATGGCATTGATATCAATAGCTTGTGCCGAAACCGCAAAAAGGGTCGCGAGCGTCCCGCCCTGAACAATTTTTTGAATATGCATGTGGGCCGGGGAGTACCACAGCAGGCCCTGCTTGTGCAACTGGCAGATCAGAGCTAAAACATCGAAACCAAATGCATAAAAGCAAAAAACACCCCCCGGGGAGTGTGGTGATCGAGCCCACTTTCGAAGCGCTATCGAAGCTCTATCCCAACACCGCAACGGAGCTTACCTATAACGGCCCCTTTCAGTTGTTAACCGCGGTCATTCTCTCGGCCCAATGCACAGATGCGCGAGTGAACCAAACTACCCCTGCACTTTTTAGGGCCTACCCTGACGCTCGCGCTCTGGCCGCGGCACCGTTGGAATCGATTGAACGGCTGATTCATCCTTGTGGCTTTTATCGCATGAAGGCCAAGGCCCTGAAAGAAATGGCCCAGTCCGTACTGACAGATTTCCGCGGAGAAATCCCCCAGACCCTCGAAGAATTGGTTCGGCTGCGCGGCGTTGGCCGAAAAACTGCCAGCGTGGTTTTGAACCAAGCCTTTGGACTCCCAGCAATCGCCGTGGACACACACGTCAAACGCGTGGCCCACCGTTTGGGTTGGACTGAGAGCCTCAACCCTGAAGTCGTGGAGCGGGACTTGATGCGACTGCTCCCGCGCGAAAAATGGGCGCCAATCAATGGCCTGTTGATCTTGCACGGCCGCCGCCTCTGCAAAGCGCGTAAGCCGCTATGCAGCGAATGTCCTGTAAAAGAATCGTGTCGATTTTTCCTGGAAAGCTCGGGTTCTGTTACAATTTCTAAGAACAAACATGACACCCGCAATTCAGGTCGAAAATCTCAGCAAGCAGTACGTGCTCGGCACGCACCAAGATAATACCCTTGCGGGTGCACTCAAGCGCTCACATAAACGCCTCAATAACCTGGTTCGTTCTGCACTGGGACACGCGAATGATTCGGCGACTCTCGCGCCGTCAACTCTCTGGGCCCTTAGAGATATCACCCTCTCCATTGGCAGAGGCGAAATTGTCGGCATTGTCGGGCGCAATGGAAACGGAAAATCCACCCTGCTCAAGATCTTGAGCCGCATCACCATGCCCACCCACGGGCGCGTTCGGCTACATGGTTCGCTCGCTAGCTTGCTCGAGGTTGGCACAGGATTTCACCCGGAACTTACAGGCAGGGAGAATATTTTTCTCAATGGCGCGATTCTGGGAATGAGCCGCAAGCAAATCCGGCAACGACTCGACGCTATCGTCGCCTTTTCAGAAGTAGATCGCTTCCTCGATACACCGGTAAAACGCTACTCTAGTGGCATGTACGTACGCCTTGCGTTTGCAGTGGCTGCGCATCTGGAGCCGGATATCTTGCTCGTGGACGAAGTACTCGCCGTGGGAGATGGAGCATTCCAAAAAAAATGCCTCGGCAAAATGCAGGACGTCGGCAATAGCGAACGCACTGTCTTGTTTGTTAGCCATACTCTCCCCGCCGTGCGAAGCATCTGCTCGCGGGTGATTCTCTTGGATCAAGGCCGGATTGCAATGGATGGCCCCACAGACCAAGTGCTCGCAGCGTATAACAAACTCTTACAAGCGCCGCGCAAGCTGACCAACGATGGGATCAGTTGGCGCCTGCTGCACAGCAATGGGTTTGTCCGCGTGAGCACACTGACTTGTCTAGACTCCTCCGGCAAAGAAAAATGGAGCTTCAAACAAGGCCAAGACGTCAAACTTCGTCTGGAGTATGAGGTGTTCGAGGCAGTCAAGAGTTTGGGCTTGCACATCGTGTTTACTTCCCTGCAATCGGGCGAAGTTGTAACGACCTATACTGCCGCCGTGACAAACTCCCCTTTGCAGAAAGGGGAAACGGGGAGCATCGATCTCGTGTTTCCCAAAATCCCACTCCGAGCGGGAGAGTATGCTTTTACGCTAGCGCTGGGCGATGCTCAGATGGACAGAAAATTTGACTATCTGGATGCCCACCAAAATCTACCGTGGCTGGGGATATCTTCAGATGAAGATCAAAAGGCGCGCGCCGAAGGGTATTTTTCGATCCCCGCTGGCATTGAGAACGTCGAAAAACATTCTATATGATGTCTGCGAATGTTTTTTCGACTTTAAGAAAATACCAAGTCCCTACGATGACGCTTAACACAGTGGCAAAAACACTGATTTGCAGAAGAGAAACATCTAACGCGGTTCCAAACAGCACGCTTCTAAATGCCTCCACGTAACCTACCATGGGATTGAGCCCCACAATGAGTCGGTACTTCCCCTGTAACATACTCGCCGGGTAAACTACCGGCGTAGCAAACATCCACATCTGTAAAATAAAACTAATGCCGTTATTGATATCTCGGTAACGAACATTGATCGCCCCTAGAATCATCCCCACTCCTAACGCCAGCATTGCCGTACCCGCCAACACGAGCGGAAGGCCGATGACCGCGTAAACGGAAGGGATCATCTGGTAGTAGATAAAACCGGCGATCAGAGCCAGAAAAGCGATTCCAAAATCGATAAAACCAGGAAACAAGGCCGATAGGGGCAAGATCAATCGCGGAAAATAGACCTTATTGAGCATGTGGGCATTGCCGACCAAACTGCTGCTGCAGCGGCCGACCGAGTTTGCAAAATAGATCCAGAGCAGCAATCCAGAAAGACTAAACAGCGAATAGGGAATGCCATCCGATGGTAGCTTTGCAATGCGGCCAAAAAAAACCGTGAACACGCCCACTGACATGAGCGGAAAAATCAAAGCCCAGGCACTCCCCAGCGCAGTCTGCTTATAGCGCAGAGAGATGTCGCGCCAGGTCATGAAAAACAGCAGCTCTCGATGCCGCCAGAGTTCTCTCCAGTTCAAGCCGCGGCTAGCGTCCTGGTCGCCTTCAATTAAAATCACAGGAAGCGATTTTTCAGGTGATGACATAAAGGATTTTCAGTATAGCATGCCCGACCCAAGGAGAAGAGCATGGTAAAAATAGTCGTGTACACCAAAGATAATTGCCCTTACTGCGTAGCGGCCAAAAACCTTTTGCACCAAAAAGGGGCCGCGTTTACCGAGATCAACCTGCAGACAAAACCTGATGAATTGGCAGCGCTCAAAGCGCGCACGGGGTTGCGTACCGTCCCCCAGATTTTTTTTGACGATAAGCTCATTGGAGGCTTTTCGGACATGCAGGCGCTCGATAACGCCGGAAAGTTGGACGCACTCCTAAAGTAATGCGCACTTCGACTAGCGCCAATGGCGTCACGCACCTGCTCATAGATCATGAAGCATGCCTTGAGCAGCTCTTGCTCCCAATGTTTCCACAGTACCCCGAGCTACTCCGACTTGGGGCGGTTTATGTGAACCGCGTTCGCACCACTCAGTCTCCTCGGGTGGCGCCCGGTGATTACGTTCGCGTGCACCCCCACCCGCGCCGTTTTCAATCCTCCCAAATCGAATGGAACAAAACACTCCTCCACGAAACCGATGACTATCTAGCCATACACAAACCCGCGGGCATCCCCGTACATGCAACCATCGACAACACGATCGAAAACGTCTTGGCAGAGTGGAAAAAGCTCCGTGAAACCTGGCTTGGTGTCACGCACCGCCTCGACACCGCTACGAGTGGGATTTTGATTCTGGCAAAGACCCAACCATTTCAACGACAGTTCAACGACCACCTGCGCAGAAAAAAAGTTCAAAAAACATACCTCGCGTTGTCCGCTTTCCCCGTGCCCTCGGGAATATGGACACATTCGATGAAGCAAAGCCCGTATGCCCCGCATTCTCTGACCCACCCCCCTGAGCCGAACGAGCTTTTTTGCGAAACCTGGGTGGATGAAAGCGAGGCGACGCCTCTTGGATACCAGACCCGACTCTCTCCTTTGACCGGAAGAACGCACCAGCTCCGGGCCCAAATGGCCTACTACGGAAGTCCTATCCTTGGGGACACGCTCTACGGCGGTGAAGAGCGAGCCCAGTTTCATGCAGACCGGATTGGTTTGCACGCTCAGGTCCTGGCTTTTTACTCACTGCATGGAAAACCGCAGGAGATAGTCTGCGAGCCTGATTGGACTACGAACCGGCTCGCCGCAGAGGAGCGGCATCCAAGAAGGTAACGTCTTTGTATTTATCCCTAGCCCAATTGACGCTCCACTCGCTTTTAAAGAGGACTACTGGCAGCCCATCCCGATCTTGAACATACGCGCAGTCAGAATACTTATTAAACTCTTCAAAATCGGTATTCCCCCCCTGCAACCAACACGCGCGCACAAAGGGCAGCCGCTCGAGCTTTACATCCACTCGGTATTCACTTTTGAGGCGGGCTTCAAAAACTTCAAACTGCAGCGCTCCCACGGCTCCGAGTATGGGATAAGCATCCGCTCGGGAGGCATTGCGAAATAACTGAACAACGCCTTCTTCAGTGAGTTGCTCCAGCCCCTTTTGAAGCTGTTTGCGTTTGAGCGGGTCAGCCACTCCTACAGTCGCAAAGTTCTCTGGAGCAAACCGCGGCACGCCGTCAAACTCCAAGCGTCGCCCCTCGGCTAAAGTGTCTCCAATACGAAACTCTCCCGTTGTATCCAGCAGGCCCACAATATCTCCCGGCCACGCCTCTTCGAGAGTCATCCGCTCTTGGCCGAAGAAATGGATACTCTTGGAGAGGCGGAACTCTTGATCCAATCGGCCATGCCGGGCTTCCATCCCACGAGTGAATTTTCCCGACGCCACCCTCAAAAACGCGACTCTATCCCGATGTTGGGGGTCCATATTGGCCTGAATCTTAAAAAACAAACCCGAAAACCGCGGGTCCACCGGTGAAACCAGGCCCTGATCACTGCTGCGTTCCTGAGGCGGCGGCGCCATCTTCAAAAAATTCTCCAAAAACCGCTGAACGCCAAAGTTGTTCATTGCACTACCGCAGAACACAGGCGATAGCTGCCCAGCCAACACCCGCTCGGAATCAAATGGATCTCCCGCAATCTCCAGCAACTCCAACTGAGATCGCAGCTCTTCGACCAGCTCTTCATTTTCTTTACGATCTCCTGGGAGAATTTCTAAAAAGCGGGGATCGTCAATCCCGGAAACACTCACCGGCAAGAGCTTGCCCTTTACGTTTGCCTCACCTTCGCGTTGAAACACCAAGACTTCTTTCGCGTGGCGGTCATACACCCCACGAAACCGATCTCCCATTCCAATGGGCCAGGTCACGGGAGCCGAACGAATGCCTAAAACTTTCTCCAGTTCGTCAATCAAATCTAAAGGATCTCTCGAAGGACGATCTAGCTTGTTGAAAAACGTAAATATCGGCAGCCCACGCATGCGGCAGACTTCGAAAAGTTTGCGCGTTTGGGGCTCTACGCCTTTGGCAGCGTCAATCAACATCACCGCCGCATCCACTGCGACCAGGGTCCGATAAGTATCTTCAGAAAAGTCTTTGTGGCCAGGCGTATCTAGCAAGTTGACCGCGATGCCATCGTAATCAAAACGCAATACGCTTGTACTAATGGAAATGCCGCGTTTCTTTTCGATTTCCATCCAGTCTGAAGTCGTGTTGCGCTGCTGCGACTTCGCTTTTACCGCACCGGCAAGATGAATGGCTCCACCATATAGGAGGAGTTTCTCGGTCAAAGTGGTCTTCCCGGCGTCTGGGTGAGAAATAATCGCAAAGGTGCGCCGGCGGGTCACCTCGCTCTCGAGTTTTTTTTGAAATGCCGGGTCCATGGCAGGGGTTATACACGCTCCCTCTACCCTTTTAAACCAGAACCCTCTACTTTGTCTGAGTGAGCGAAAACCGAAAAATCATCCACATTGATATGGATGCCTTTTATGCCTCTGTGGAGCAGCGTGAACGCCCCGAACTTCGAGGCAAACCCGTCATCGTAGGTGGCCCACCGGATAGCCGAGGGGTGGTGGCATCCGCCTCTTATGAGGCGCGCCGCTATCAAGTCCGGTCGGCGATGAGCAGCGCCAAGGCCTCCCGCCTTTGTCCCCAAGCGGTATTTGTCTCCCCTCGCTTTGGCTTGTACAAAGAAGCAAGCCGCGTCCTGCAGGGAATTTTTCGTGAAGTCACTGACCTAGTCGAACCCCTCGCTCTGGACGAAGCCTACTTGGACGTCACCCTGAACAAGCTCCACGAGCCGAGCGCGACGAAAATCGCGCGTTACTTGCAATCGCGAATTCGCGGCCAGCTCTCGCTCTCTGCTTCTGCAGGAGTGGGACCCAATAAGTTCCTGGCCAAACTGGCGAGCGAAATGAAAAAGCCTGGTGGATTGGTCGTAGTCTCGCCGGACCGCGTGGACGAAATTGTCAAAGAATTGCCCGTGGAAAAGCTCTGGGGGATTGGTCCCGCCACCGCGCAAAAGCTCCACGCGCAGGGTTGGTCAACGACAGCGGATTTGCGTCGAATCTCCGTAGAATCCTTAGTCTCGCTCCTTGGAAAACAAGGAGCGTTTATCCACGGCCTGGCTTTTGGCATCGATCCCCGCCCCGTCAATGCGGATCGTACAATCAAGAGCCGGGGAGCAGAAGTGACTTTCGAACGAGACACTCTGGATACCGCCGAACTCGAAAAACACCTTCTGCGCTTGGCGACGCGAGTGTGCACGGAAATGTCGCAAAAAGACACCCAAGGTCGCCATGTTTGCCTCAAACTCCGTTACCGAGATTTTACATCCATTACTCGAAGCCGGACCTTGCCCTTTCCCACAAATGAGACCGCCGTCGTGTTTGATGTCGCGCGAGAGCTTCTCTTGCGATCCACCGAAGCGGGCAAAACGCCCGTACGTTTGGTCGGCGTGAGCGTGAGTGGGTTTGACGCGCTCGAATCGGATGCGCAGCTCTTGCTCCCCCTTTGAGAAACCTTGCGCTATACTTGTGCACGGGATGGGGGACCGGAATGCGGATCGGGATTATCGCTTCTAGCGGGGGTGCGACTTTTGATATGGCGCGCCAAATCCTGGCCGACATCTCTGCTCCGGAGTTCTGCGTCGTTACCGACCGCGCGTGTGGGATCGAAGCGATTTGTGCGGAGCATGGCATCCCGCATACGCGGATTGAATCCAAAGATAACAAAGTCTTCTCAGCCCTGGCCCGACAGTGGTTCCGAGCCCAGGGCAGCGTGGATTTCGTCCTGCTGTATTTTTTACGCCTGATCACAGAAGAACTGTTTGAAGCGTTTCCGACTTTCAATATTCACCCGTCGCTCCTGCCCGCATTCACAGGATTCAATCCCATCGAACGCGCGGCCCAATCCCAAGTGCGATTTCTCGGAGCCACTGCGCACCGAGTGGACGCATCCAAGGACGCTGGCCCGATCGTCGCGCAAGTGACTATGCCGATCCCGCCCTCGGCTTCGATCGAGCAGCTACACCATTACTCGTTTGTTCAAAAAGTTTACTTGTCGGTGCTCCTGGCGGAGATGGCAAAGTCCGGCTGGACACAAACTGCCAAATTCAGCGATCGCTGCAATCCGCAAGTCGAAGATCCTGCACTTTGGAATCGCCTGCTGCAGTTTCAGCGCGGCGAGGGAGTCGAGGTGTTGGCGTGAAACGGGTTGTAATCTTGCAGCCGCAGTTTCTACCTTGGCGCGGAGTCTTTGAGCAAATTCGTTTGTCGGATGAGTACATTCATCTGGACGATGTGGCGCTCCCTCAGGGAAGAAGCTTCATTTCCCGAGTGCAAATCAAAACGGCTCAGGGTCCAGCATGGCTCACGGTTCCCATTCGCAAGGGGGCTCAGCACCTGGTTGACATCAAAACAGACGACTCCCAGCCGTGGCGAAAAACCCACTTAAAAACATTGCACAACGCGTATGCGCGAGCACCCCACGCAGATGCGATGCTTGAGCTTGCGCACACAGTGTACGCGTTGGAAACGGACAGCCTTTGCGAGTGGAATATCCACGCCATTGAAACGATTTCTAAATTTTTGAACCTGCGATGCACTTTCAGTCGCGCATCGACCCTGCCGTCGACGAAAAAGAGTACGGAACGCCTAGTTGAAATCGCCTGCGCCGCCTCAGCCACCCAATACCTCACTGGCCACGGAGCTTTGAGCTACCTTTCGCCCGAGCCCTTTGAGCGGAACGCAGTTCAAGTCGAAGTCATGGATTATCGGCGCAGCCCTTACCCGCAGCTCTTCGAAGGTTTTGATCCGCACGTTTCAGTTTTAGACCTGATTGCAAACACGGGGACTGAGGCGCCTAGTTTTTTGGATTCACCCAGCTTGGAATGGAGACACTATGAACGAAATCGAAAAATTTCAGCATGAAGTCGAACGTAATATCGCTGGACTCAGCGCCGATGCCGAGCTGACGCAGTTTTCTCAGACGTGGATCGAAAAAACCACCCCACACCGGTACACGTACAATTTTAGCTGGATGGGGCGTCCGATTATTCAGTTTCCCCAGGACATCATGGCAATGCAAGAGTTGATCTGGCGGGTAAAGCCGGAACTCATCATCGAAACCGGGGTGGCCCATGGCGGTTCGATAATTTTCTTTGCTTCGATGCTCCAACTCCTCGGAGGCAATGGCAAAGTCGTCGGTATCGACATTGATATTCGCTCCCATAACCGAAAAGAAATTGAATCGCATCCCATGAGTCACCGCATTGAACTGATTGAAGGCTCCTCGATCGATCCCAGCACCGTGTCCAAAGTGCACGAACTCGCTCGCGGCAAGGGACCGATATTGATCTCGTTGGATTCCAACCACACGCACGAGCATGTACTGAAAGAGCTACGCCTCTATTCGCCGCTCGTCACCAAGGGGAGTTACCTTGTGGTTTTTGATACTGTCGTTGAGGACATGCCCGATCGGTTCTTTGCAGACCGTCCGTGGAAACGGGGAAACAGCCCTAAAACCGCGGTGAGAGAGTTCTTACGCGAGAACCGCCGATTTCGGGTCGATACTTCTATCGACGCAAAACTACTTATTTCCGTTGCACCCGAAGGGTACTTACTCTGTGTTGAGGACTGAGAATGTCTAAACGTATCCCTGTAGCAGGACCTTGGATCACCGAGAGAGAAGTCGAGTATGTCGCCGATGCGGCACAGAACGCGTGGTACGACAACGCCGCAAGTTACCACAACCGGTTTGAAGCGCTCTTTGCCCAAACCGTCGGCACACGTTTTGCGATTGCTCTGCCGCATTGCACTTCGGCGATCCACCTCGCACTGGTCGCACTGGGGGTGGGACCAGGTGATGAAGTAATTGTTCCCGAATGCACTTGGATTGCGACAGCAGCTCCAGTGCGCTATGTCGGCGCCGAAGCCGTTTTTGCGGATATCGATCGGGTAAGCTGGTGCTTGAACGCTGATAGCGTCGAGTCTTGCTTAACTCCAAAGACCAAAGCGGTGATCGCGGTCGATCTCTACGGCGGAATGCCAAACTATTCCCAGCTTCAGGCGCTTTGCGATCAGCGCGGAATCCTCCTCCTTGAAGATGCAGCCCAAGCCGTGGGTGCAAAGTTTCAAGGGCAACCCGCTGGAAGTTTCGGTAGGGCGGCTACGTTTAGTTTTCACGGATCCAAAACTCTCACCACGGGCGAAGGTGGAATGCTCTGCACCGACGACTCGGCTCTACGCGATCGGGTTTTGTTCTTAAGAGATCATGGACGCGATCCGGGGAGCAAGCTTTTCCTGAATTCTGAAGTGGCGTTCAAATACCGAATGAGCGCCACCCAGGCGGCAATGGGCCTAGCGCAAACTGAACGCTTGGCGGAACTGGTGGCTAAGAAACGGCAAATATTTTCTTGGTACCAGCAACGGCTCCAGGGCGTACCGGGACTTCAGCTCAACTCCCAATTGGACGGCGTCGAAAATGCTTACTGGATGTCGACGGTAGTAGTAGATCGAACCTATGGATTGGACAAAGTCACTCTGATGGGCAAGCTATCCGAAGCAGGAATTGATACGCGGCCTTTTTTTACACCCTTAAGTGCTCAACAAGCTTATAGCGGCACTGCAGAAAGCACGCGTGCGAGTTCACAAAACCGCGTGGCGTATGCAGTGAGCCAGACGGGGATCAACCTGCCCTCCGCTTTGTGCTTGACCGAAGATCAAGTCGACCACGTTTGTGGTGCGCTCAGAAAGATCCTGTCTGCGGGTCACAAGCGCGAAACTAGACCAAACTCCGCAACGACAAAGCTCGTGGATAGCCGCACCGAACCCGTCACTCCAAACGCCTGACTCAGGTTGGCATTGGCTCGAATCCCAACGTGGCCCGACAACCTTGACGCTTCTGACCCGATGTTGTTCACCCCGGCGAGTAAGCCTAGCTCGATAAAATTGACTGGCGCCCAGCCGAACCGCACCGGATAAAAATCGGCATCGGCACCAAACAAGGGGAGCTCGTCGGAGTTTCCCTCTTTGGCCACCCGGCGAAAAATGCCTCCATAGAGGCGAGCCCCCAGGGCGGGCAAAACTCGGTACGTGAGCGAGAGCATGAGGCCTGCCACCTTGGGTTTTGTGTAATGCACGGAATAATCTTCTTGTGCGATCAAATCCGGTTTGGGGGTAGAAATCCCAGAGAACTCCAGTCCCCACTTGCCCCCCAGATCGAACTCTCCGACGAGATTCTGCGCTGGAGCGGGAGAGGGTGCCATAGGCACCGGCATCGGGCTCGGACTCGGCGTGACGGTGGGGGCGCTGAGATTATTATTGATGATAATCGGTTGTCCTTGGGGAGCGGCAGTCGTGGTGGTCACAGGAGGAACCGGGGTAGGCATCCCCTCCTCGTGTTCTTCGACGGCCGCTCCCTTCTTCTTGGGCTCGAAAAAGAAGTTGTACGTATCTGCTCGAGCGCTCCAAGAAATCGTGGCGAAAATAAAACTCGATAGAACCAAAGGGACGGTCTTTCGAAACATTTGGAATTTCATCATGAGCCGATAGTACTGCAACCCAGGTGCCAAGAAAAACTCGCCTGCCCTGCCTGTTTTGTGCGGCGCGCCTGACAGTCTTGGCCGACGCCCCTGACACAGGTACGCGGTTACTTTTTTTCATTCGGTACGCGCTACCTTTTGTTAAAAAGGTAGCGCGTACCGAATGTATTATTTGTAGAGATAAGTGGTGTACTCATAGAGCGGGTAACTATGATCGATTCGCACTTTGCGGGTGAGCTTGTGCAAGCAATACCCCATTAGCTCTGTCGGATTGCGGTAAAAAAGATTGTCCACTTGGAAGTTCACATGCGTCGTCATGATATTAAATGCCGTACCTTTTCGACAGAGCAGGTAAAGCTTTTCAATCACGGCATTGCTATAAGCCAACATGTCTTCAAACGGTGTGTCGAGTTTCTGAGTGAGAATGCCATTACAAACCACGAAATCGTATTGTTCCTCGGCCCCCCAACGCAGGACATCCCCCACGGCCCACTGCGCTTGAGGAAAGAGTTCTCGCCCTTTTTCGATCATAGGCAAGGACACATCCAGGCCGGTATAGTCCAACGCTAAACCTTGCTCGACAGCTCTGCGCATCAATCCACCAAACCCACAGCCCACATCCAATAATTGCACTGGAGTGTCAGACTCCCAAAGCGACGTAGGAATGACTTCGAGCATTTTGTCATATCGCATTAAAGCGCGCTCTTCGGGGCCCCAATCCACCCCTTGACTAGTAGCGCCATGCGTTTTGAAAGTAGACGAATAGTGGCGCTCTAACTCAGCCGAAATCGCGTCGAACTTCTCTGGTGCCGGCATGCTGCAGTCCCCCCGCAGACAAACATAGCACACGCTGCTAAAATAAGCGCATGCTCACTCCCTCGGATCGCGCTCGATTTGAAGAAGATGGTTTCATACTCCTCAAAGGGGTTTATGACGTCGAAAAAGAAATCGCCCCTATTCTGAAAACTATCCACTCCATCATCGGCATATGCCTGAGGAAATACTCCGTCGATCATACTCAGGCCCCTTTTTCCCTGGAGAGTTTTGACGACGGCTACCTTAAACTCTTACAAAAAGATCGCGCCATCGGCGCGGAAATATACGATGCCGTCAAGCAAGTTCCCGCGTTCTTGCGTCTCGCTGCGAACGAGAAAAATGAAAAACTCATGAAAGCCCTGCGGGCAACGGACCTGGTAGGCGTAGTGGATCGTGGGTGCGGCATCCGCATGGACAATCCAGGAGAAACCGATTTTTTAACTGGCTGGCACCAGGACTATCACGGGCACATGCGCAGCCTCGATGGGGTGGTGATGTGGAGCCCCCTTCGCGCCATGACTCCGGAACTTGGACCGGTTAAGGTCTGCCATGGCTCTCAAAAAGCCGGCTTGCTCCCGGTAACTTCCCCAGCTGGCAATTCGCACGCTTTCAATACCACTCGCTATGGAACCGCGCTTCGTATCGTTGATGAGAGACGGATTCTTGCGCGGTACAAACAGTCTGCCCCTCTTTTGGAGCTCGGCGACCTGCTCATCGCCGACTTTTTAGTGATTCACGGTTCCTCGCTCAACCAGAGCGCTCTCACCCGGTGGTCGATGCAGATACGGTGGTTTAATTTCCAAGAAGAAACCGGCATCCGCATGGGCTGGCCCAAATCTTATGCACACGGCAAGAGCTTTGCGGATCATCACCCGGAGCTCTTGGTACCCTACACGCCGGAACTAGCGGATCCAGTTTAGATTGGCGTCGATTTGCTGCGCGCCCATTAATTGAGACAGCACATTGAGCCGCACGTACTCCGAAGCACGAATGTCCATGCCCTTGGAGATCACAGGCTTCAGCCCCTGAACTAAATCATCGATTGCAGCAGCGAGTGTCCACTTGGGCTGGTGATGGGGAGCAAACTTTTCAAATAGGCTGAAATCCACACGATAAGAACGCTTGTCCGGACCGGCGTCGGACTTGAGCTCAACGGGAACACGCCCCACTCGTTCGGAAACCGCCTGCGCAAGCTCCTTTACTTGATAGTTCCACTTTCGACTGCCAGCGTTCAACGCTAGAAATGCGGGTCCACCCGTGCGACAAAGTGCCCACTCCATCGCGCGGGCCATATCTCCCACGTGAATCAGTGGTCTCCAAGGAGTCCCGTCACTCAGTAACGTGATTTTGCCGTGAGACAAGGCAGAGGCAACAAAATCGTTCAGCACCAAATCGAGCCGACACCTGGGCGAAAATCCACAGGCCGTTGCGAACCGAAGTGCGGTCACCGAAAAGCCAGAATCCGCAAGCGTTGCAAGTTTTTCCTCAGACCGCGTCTTGGACTGAGCATAAGCCGAAAGGGGGTGAATGGAAGATTGCTCACTTTTCAAAGTACCGTCATCTATTCCATACACACTGCAACTCGAAGCAAAGACAAACCGCCCAACTCCTTTTTGTTTTGCCAGCGTCGCCAACGATACGGAAGACTCGTAGTTGACTTCAAGAGTCGCCTTTTCAAACTGTTTGCCCATAGGATCATTGGATATCGCAGCCAGATGCAAGACGGCGTCGACCCCTTTGAGCAATGCCGCCGGAAAGTGGCGGACATCACCCTCCACTTGCTCGTGAGGTCTCTCTAGGCGAGTAAGCGTTTTGACAGTGTAGCAGTCTTTGAAATAGCCGGTGTCGAATCCTATGAGACGAGCCTGCGGCAATGCCTCGCGTAGGTGGCGGCACACCACAGGGCCCAAGTATCCTTGATTACCTGTGATGAGAATTTTCATGGGGCTGTTCATTAGAATTCCCTTGAGCCTTCTCTGGGAAGTGTGCTGATCGGGGCACCCAAGGAGCGTCTCCCTCCGCCCACTTTTTTTCCAAAGTCATCCGATCGCGCAGCGTGTCCATGGCGTGCCAGAAACCCAAGTGACGGTAAAACCGCAATTCGCCTTGGGCCGCCAGCTTCATCAACGGTTCGCGCTCCAAAACTAGACTTTCGTCGGCGGACAATAGCGCTTCAAACCCTCTACGAAAGAAAAAGAAACCGCCGTTAATAAAACCTTGTTTGTCTTCGGGCTTTTCGAGAAACGACCTCACCACCCCATTCTCGCCCGTGCTGAGTTCTCCGTACCGAGCGTAGTTCTTCACTCCCAGGACGGTTCCGATTCTTCCGTGCAGCTGGTGAAAATCCAACTCTCTGCGGAGATCGACGTCGGACAATCCATCCCCATACGTTACGGCAAAGTGCTCAAAACTTTCGCTACGGGCGACGGCCTTGATCGCTTTTCCGATCCGACCGCCGGTCATGGTGTTGAGTCCAGTGTCCAGAACGCGGACTCTCCATTTTTCCTGTGTGGATTCACTCTCGGAAAACTTCCAGGCTTCGTCGAATGACACACGATGATCCATGTCCAAATCGTTATGGAGCACTTGGTAGTACATGAAGTACTTTTTGATTTCGACGGCTTTATAGCCCGCGCAGATGATGAAATTATTAAACCCGTGAGCGTAATAGTGCCGCATGATGTGCACCAAGATGGGGATTCCCCCGACTTCGATCATGGGCTTGGGTTTGAACTGAGACTCTTCAGAAATGCGCGTGCCATAGCCCCCTGCCAGTATAAAGACGGGAACGGAAGCGGTGTTTAGCACGGGTAAATTATACCAAACCAAACCCTAAGCGCTATTCCCACGATCTTTTTCTGAGAGAATCGGGCGGGGAATCGGCCAAGGAATGGAGAACCGCGCGTCATTCCAATAAACCGTGCGCGCTGCATCAGGAACGTAGGGATCGGACATTTGGTAAAAGACCTCGGTCCCGTCGACTAAAGTCTGAAATCCGTGCGCGATTCCGGGCGGGATGTAGAGCGCTGTATGGTTAGATTCGTTGAGCTCAAATGCTTGCCACTGCCCAAACGAGGTGGACCCCTCGCGAAGATCTACCAGGACATCAAAGATACGGCCTCGAGTGCAGCGAACGAGTTTGGTTTCTCCATGAGGGTCGGCCTGGTAGTGCAGACCACGCAATGTTCCGGCCAGATGATTGTACGAAACGCTGCACTGGGCGAGCTCCGCGTTTAGACCTGCTTTGTGAAACTCCTCCCGGCACCAACTACGTGCAAAAAAACCCCGTGCATCTTCTATTCGTTCCAATTCGATTAGGTGGGCGCCCTGAATTCGCGTGGATTGGACCTTCATAAGACAGTGAGCTGCGGGATGGGGATCACAAACCGTCCCCCCCACTGGCGTATATAAGCGCATTGGGAAATGATTTCGTCAGCCAAATTCCAAGGCAAGATCACCAGGTAATCTGGCCGAGTCTGCGCAATTTTTTCAGTGCCAAAAATGGGAATTCGGCTCCCTGGCAAGTAACACCCCTGTTTGTGAGGATTGCGATCCACGGTATACGAAATGAAATCGCGTTTGATCCCACAGAAATTGAGCAAGGTATTTCCTTTTGCTGGTGCTCCGTAAGCTGCCACCGTTTTTCCTTGTTCCTTTGCAGCAATCAAAAATCGCAGAAACTCTCGTTTGACGGTTTCGACACGTTCGTGAAAACAAGTGTAGGTTTGCAATTCCAAAAGTCCGGCCTGTACTTCGCGGAGTTTGATATTCTCCACCTGAGGGCTTGGCGCGTACTTTGTACTCGACGCTAAACAGCCATACAGGCGCAAGCTCCCACCGTGGGTGGGCAATTCTTCAACGTCAAAAAGCCGAATTCCACACTGAGCAAAGGCTCTTTCTGCGGAATGAAAAGAAAAATACGAAAAGTGCTCGTGATAAACCGTATCAAATTCATTACCCTCGAGCGTCCTGAGCAAGTGGGGAAACTCCACCGTCACCACCCCATCTTGTTTTAGCAGAGCGGCAATGCCTCGACAGAAATCGAGTAGGTTGGGTACTTGCGCGAGCACATTGTTAGCGGCGATCAGGTCGGCGGACTTGCCTTCTTGCGCGAGTTTATGGGCCAGAGCTTCGGTGAAAAACTCCACCAGAGTAGGAATGCCCGCATCCTGCGCAGCTTTGGCGACATTCCGAGCGGGTTCAATCCCAAGACAGGGGATATGTTCGGCCTGAAAATGCTTGAGCAGATACCCATCATTGCTCGCAAGTTCGACCACAAAAGAACTGGAACTCAACCCCAACCTTTGAACCATCTTCTGTGAGTAGCGCTTTGCGTGCTCCACCCAGCTATCGCTAAACGAAGAAAAATACGCGTAGTCTTCAAAAATAGAAGCCGCTGACTGCAGTTCTGGAACTTGGACCAGCCAACAACTCTGGCAGACTTTGGCGTGGAGCGGGAAAAACACTTCTTGTTTATCGACTTGATCCGGTTGGACGTAGGAATTAGCCAGTGGTGTAAGGCCCAGATCCACGACGCTCTGAGTTAGCTCGGATGTGCACAAACGACAGGAAGAGGACATGCCCCAGAGTATAGCAAAGTCAGTCGACCTTGGAACGCCTTATGCGACGAAACGGGGCCATCGCGATGAACGCCAAAAAGCCCGCGGCGGGACGAATGGAGAGTACGCGCAACGCAAAGGGAATGCGAGGGTAGCGGTGGTGTGCAATGCCTTTGAGGAGAAATAGGGTACCGCCTCGCGCAAAGGTAGAGAGAAAAAACACCGCTACAAAGGCAGAAGCACCTGACCCAAAACTACTGAGCAAGAATCCGCCGATCAAACTTCCCGCGCTCATCGCAGCTGCACTGCACAGATTATACGTCGTCATGGCACAGGTGCGCTCTTCTACTTTGACCAACTCCCAGATCAAAAGCAGCGAGGCCAGTTCGTACGCACCCCAAGTAAAACCCGATAGCGCTTGCAGTGCCATGAGGTATCCGTAGTGATGGGAAACCAACCAAAGCACGGGCAGCAGGACGATCCCATAGCCACCCAGAGTGAGCAAAGGCCGCGTGCCTTTGCGACCGGCAAGCTTGCCAAAGAACGGAATAGCCAAAACCTTGGCTGTGTAGGAACACGCAATTAATACAGCGTAAGCAGTGTAAGAAAGCTTCATGTCGCTGAGCATGTACGCCGTAAAGAAGGGGGCTGCCAGATGCGCCGAAAAGGTGACCGAAAGCATGTACGTAAACAGCCTGCCCTGTTCATGGTTGCGGCTGAGGCGATGAAAAAATTCCTGCATTCCGAACCGCTGGCTAGCCATGCGGGAGGGGAACACGGGTTCGCTTTGTCGACTCAACCAATAAACGGAAAAAAATCGGCAGAAAAAGGCGATCGAAAATATGGCGACAAAGGCCCAACTCTTATCGGCGTAGCGGGGAACTTCGTGCAGCACCAAAGCTCCCAGGGCAAACCCAACAAATACCATGCCCTGCGTGATCCGAGTGCGCTTGGTGAAAAAGCCCACCTGAACAGAAGGAGGAATGAGAGTGCCCATCCAACTATTCCAAGCGCCACTGGCTCCTAGCCCACCTGACCAATACACCGACGCACAAGCAAATGCGATCCACAGGGGCAATTTGCCGACGAGAGCGCAGGCAATCAGGGGAATAAAACTCAGGCCTTGGATCGACGTGCCCACTAGTACCCAACGTCGATACGAGCCCAAGCGCTGTACCATGAACGGAGCGACGAGCTGCAGACAAGATCCGGCGAGCATGGGAAGAGTCGTGATGAGGCCCGCTGCGACATTTCCCAGTCCCATCCAGAGTAGGAATGCTGGGAGATAAGTCTCTCCCACGCCAACCATCAAACTAAATGCCGAGCCTTCAGTGAGTGAGATGCGGATATTGCGTGCTAGCTGAACGCGAGAGTTCGGGCGACGCGCCAAGCGCAGCGGGACTGCGGGTTGCGAGGCAGTATGCGAAGGAGAATGGGGTTGCGCTGCGCCGTGTCGTTCCATAGCAGAATAAGCTCAAAAACCTATCCTGACTTATCGGCGTAAAACGCTGTTTTCGTGAGGGTCAGGTACGCGGTACCTTTTGGAGGGTCAGGTACGCGGTACCTTTTGGAGGGTCAGGTACGCGGTACCTTTTGAAAAAGGTACCGCGTACCTCCCTAATGCAGGCTAAAGTCGATGGGAACCAGGGCGTTGTATTTGTCGGCGCCGTAGCTCTTGGGCAACGGGTCCAGGCGAGCAACACGACGGACTGTGTCTATTGCAGCCAAATTCAATCGATCGTAAGCAGAGGGCTCGGCAATACGGACTTCAGAAATCGCCCCATCACGCAACACACTCACCGCCACGGTCACCCGTCCAGACTCACCCAAGTTTTTTGAAACCCGTGGATACACCAACGCTTCGTGGATTCTTTCGCGCAGCCGCATCCGGTACTGATCCCACTCCGAAGCGATCGCCCCTTGAGACTGCGCCGTGTCCCCCCCCTGCCCCACGGCTTGTGCGGCAGAATTGGGCTGAGGTTTGGACTTCAATCGTTCTCCGTCACCCTCCGGAAGCACGGGTTCGTTCCGACTCGCAACGGCCTTGTGCGCACCCGCGGAAAGCGAAATCTCCCCCAACGAAACCTCCACTGCATCCGCAGGAAACACCGCCCTTCGCGAAGCCCATTCCCATCCCGCAAGAACGCCACTCAAGACCAAGCCATGGCCCACTAAAGAACTGACTAGCGAGGATCCCAACCCCCAGCGGCTTCGCTGCAGCACCATCATAACTTTGCGCTCATCCCCACAAAAAACTCTCGCCCACGCAACGGCCCCCATAAGTGGATAACGTCGTAATTTCCATCCGCCTCGAAAAACAGAGCGTTTTCCACCCTCGCTTGAGTAAAATCCAAAATATTCTTCACTCCTCCGTACAACTGAATATCCTTTGTCGCCTGGTAGGACATTTTTCCGTCAACAGTGATAAACAGCGGCGAGCGTGTCAGCTTGGGTTGCGAAGGAGTCCCTGCCGAATAAACATTGTACCGATCCCCATAGCCATAAGGCGCTAGATCTCGAGCCCCCACTAAAGTCGCAGTGAGATTGACGTCCCACTTGCCACTTTCGATGTCTAACATCATTCGAGCACGATCTTCTACTGCGGCAAAAGGGAGCCGCGCTTTGTAGCCTGCGCTGTAGAAAAAGTGCTCGTAACTAGCGCCGAGAGTCAGGGCCCGGGTCAACTGGTATCCCGCTACAATATCTGCGGTAAACACGTCGTACAGCCCCGGCGCATTGGACAACAGTGGCCTGCCCCCGGTGTGAAAGTCGACGTAAGCCAGGTTTCGAATGCCCGTCCAAGCAAGAGAGGTCGTGGCTGTAGTGCGATCATTGTCAAACGACAGCGAGTACACAGCCGAGTTAGATCGCTCGATGTCTGTGATTAGGATATCGAACCCTTCGTCCAAAATGCCATGTTCCGACTCAAAAAACGTCAACGGAGCCCGGTACCCCTGGCCAATAGACAGGCGAGAAACCCACTCTTTAGACATGTTCCATCGCACGTGCAGTCGAGGCACCAGCACAAACTGATCCACTTCGTTTTGCTTGGCCGTTTGGCCCAACCAGTTTACCGCCAGGCGATCCAATCGCACCGCAGCTGAAATCTCCCAATCTGCATGCGGCGTCCACACATCCTGAGCGTAAAGACCTGCTGATAGAAAGTTGAAATCGTCTTTTGCGTTCCCCAAAACAGAGTAATACTGATTGGAAAACGAGCGTAGAATTTCGTGCCGAGCGTCTAAACCGAACGTGGTGAAGTGTGTCTCTGAAAACGCATGGTTCGCACGGACATCAGCGTAAAGCGTCTCATTAAAGTTTGCATAGTCAGCCCCCTCGTAAAAGGAGTCCTGCGTCTGCTTGGCCGCGGACGCAGTAACGACCGCGTTGGTAGAATCACTGAACCGATGCGTGAGGCGAGCTACTCCCTCAAAACGTTGGGACTCCACGGCTTCCATAGTTTGGCTGGCCGCGCCGTTATAACGTTTGCGAACATCTCCATCCACAAACGAAACGGACCCCGTCGGCAGAGCCGCTGGAAAAACAAAGTCCGCTATCGGCCCTCCCAAAACGTCGGACTTATGAAACGAAATCCGAAAATCGAGATTGTCGTTCGGGGAAAAGTCGTCCGACATTCGCAACCCCAGGGAGTAGTTCCCCAGGCGCGGCGACTCATTGACGCCATTGGCGTCGGAGTCCCATTGCCCTTGGTGGTTGTGTTGCGCAGATACGGTCGTGCGACGTGTGCCCGAAGCACTGACAGAATTGCCCACAAGAGAAAGCGTCCGATAAGACTGATTGCCTCCGGCCAGATCAAAAAACAACCCGTCTTCGACCGCTTTTTGGGAAATGATATTGATCACCCCTCCCAATGCCCCAGGCGCCAAGAGCGACGCCCCGGCCCCTCGAGCGACTTCCACCCGAGCCACCCCGGCGGTTGTCAGTGCGTCCATGCCGTAATAGGACGATACCGTCGAATGCACGGGGACATCATCCACCAGCACGGTGGTGTACTCGCCACGCAGCCCATTGATCTGGATGCGTTTCATCCCGCAAATCGAGCACCCGGTCGCGGCATCGATCCCGGGCTCGTTCTGCACGGCTTCGGTCAGGGTTTTGGCCTGTTTACGCTGGATTTTTTTATCGTTGATGACTTCGGTCTTGCTGATGGAGTCTTTGAGTTTCCCTGCGCGCTCTAAGCGCTCGCGGACGTCTTCCACGCGGATGGCAGGCAGCGTTTCGGGGGAGTCTTCAGCCAGAGCAGGAGTCGCACCCGCCAATACCAGCCCCAAACCCACGCTCAAATATCGCTTCACGCCAGGCCCTCAATTCAGACTGAATCTGAATCATACGGGGTCTGAAAGTCAAGAAGGCGGCGCGTTATTTTTCGGCCCGCATCTGCTGGGCCAAGGTCCGCAGAGTGACGTGCCCTTCGAGGCGGAGCAGGTTTTGTCGGTAGTGCGCCAGAGCAAACTCGCGAAAGCGCGCGGGCTCCAGGCGATGCTCCTGCGCGACGCGATCAACCATTTTTTCGACTTCGGGGTTTTTGAATCCGGTGCCGTCATCCAAAACCGCGTCTGCAAGGCTGAGGCGGCGGTGCAGATTCAAGCTCCCCCCCACTGCATTCTTTTGGCGGAAAATATCCTCGGCTTTGCCCTTGCCCTCGGCAACGAGTGACAGCTGTTTTTCCTGAATCACGCGCGAGACAAACGGCTTGAGCTCATCAAAGTACGAAGCCACCTTGCCCGTCTTGTCTAGGGCTCGAGCAATGAGAAAGGCTCCCTCTTCTTTGGAGATACCGGCGGCCAGTAGCTGAGGTTCTATCAATAGCGCGACGGCTCTGGTGTGATTTTTATCCTTATAGTTCTGTAAGTCGGCTTCGCTCAAGATCAGATCGCGCACGGTGATTGGACCGCTCTGGTTGCGGCCCATTTCGCGATTGAGAAGTTCCAACACATTCTGCTCAAAAACCGCGGGCCTGCCCGCCGCACTCTGCGCAGAAATCCTGCGGATATCTTCTTCTACGATCTTGGGTAGCAGCTCAAAGAGCGCACTTTGGGGCTTGGAGGTTTTTTGGCTCATATAGCCGCTTTCGCCCAAGCTAAGCAGTGCCGCAAGTCCCACGCTCTTGGTCTTCATGCCATTGGGGGAAACATACTCCCCTGTCGTCAAAACTTCGCTCGCCCCTTGAGCCGCGTCGATGCCATGGTTGACGGCCGACTTGATACCCCAAATCACTTGGTTGCTTCCGTAAGGGTTTTTCTTCAGGTAGCGAAAGACTAAGTAATCGTCTATTGGCGACATGAAAATACTATTCCACCCTGCGCTTTTGAGGTTTTTCATGAGCCGCTCGCCATTGAATAAATTCCGTTCGACATTTTCCAGCAGCGAGTAACGCGGATCTCCCGCCACCGTACTCTGGAACATTCGGGAGGCGAACATCCCGGCCATGGGCTCAAACATGGTTGTCACAGACTCCCCACTGGACCATATGCGCGACAAGGGCTTGCCAACGAAGGGCCGCATGAAATACCGGCCCACCAGAGGGTTTGCTAGGCCGGCCGCACCCATGGTCATCGCGCTGCCCTTGGCATTCTTGTACACATCTCGCAGTGCGCCCACCGATTCGTCCGAACTGAGAAGGTATTTCTCGGGCGACATCCCCAACACAAAAACATCGTACCCGTCTGGAATTCCGTTCTTGTCCTTGTCGTATTTGACTTCCAGATCCAGGTACGGTTTGCCCGCGTTGAGAAAATCCAGCCAGTCTGGCACCCCATTGCCCTTTTGCCCGGGAGCGACTTTTTTCAATGCGGAGTCGTATTCGTCTTTGGCTTCTGCCTTTTCTAACGACTGGTAGAGATCGTGCGCGCCTCGCCCGACAGAAATCGGCAAGGACACCAACGAAGAAGTCGCCCCCATTTTGCCCATGCCATAGCCCCGCCTTGCGGTGTCTAGCAGCATTTTTACCTGCCCTACTCGGGGAGCCACTTTGGCAATCGCCGCCAAACGACGATACGATTTGCCCGCCCCCACAGCGCGGGCGACGCTGCGAAACTGAGCCATCCGCCCCAACGCATTGAGCGATTGCAGTGCCTTGGTCCCCCGGAAAGCGTAGTTCGTGCCCCGTGCCACTGCGCCCCCGATCGCGCCGCCAATCGGCACCGCCAGCGCCGCGGTGAGGTAAATTCCCTCTTCTGCAAGATCGTAGTTCTCCTGCGTGTGATCGAGCGCAAGCTTTTGGGTTTTGAGTGCCACTCCCCAACTCTCTCGCAGCTTAGCCGCCACACTCGATGCAGGCTGCTCTTTGCCATCAAACTGAATAGGCGCATTGCCCAACATTTCCAAACCCGTAATGCCCTGGGTAATCTCGGCGTGCAGGGCTTCGATCAAGCGATCATTATCTGTATCCACATCGGCAGAACGCATGCCCACCAAACTACCGATTCGATTGGCTGAAGCCGTGCCAACCCGTTTGACCGACTGCCCTGTCTCTTCGGATCGATCGACAGCGCGTCTCAACTCGCCATTGCTCGCCATGAGCGCTGAGAGTCTTTTGGCAACGCGTTCCATTTCGGGCCGGTGTTTGCGGTAGTCTGCAAACACATACGCTTCGGATCCAGTGGCCGGATCTTCGCGGGTGAGCACAGTATGGGGATTGAGCGCGATGGTATTGGCTCCGTATTGCGAAGCGAGAAATCGCTCATGGACAAAATCCTGAAACTCATCCGATCCGCGGGCACTGACATAAAATCCGGGGTTGAGCGCATGTTCGTCTGCTGCGCTCAAACGCGCGTACTCGTCGAGCTTTTCTTGAAACTGCGCCTGGGTCATGTGGCAATCAGGCCGTTCACAAAGCAAGTGCAATTTAGCGTCGTCCCAGTTCCACAGCGTGCTCCCCGCAAACTGACTCCCTGTCGGAGAGACAATGGCAGACAATTCGGCTTCGATTTCTTTTTTGCGCTTCGCGCTCCGTTCCGCATTGGCCTGAGCTTGGTCGAGCATTTTCGCCAACGCAGCTTTTGCATCACGATCGGAAATGCGGTGTAGCTCCGCCCCAGAGGTCATTTTCCACAACCAATCCTCAATAGCGCGTTGATTGCTCGACTGTCGGATCCAGGCATCGAACTTTTCGGGGGACATTTTTGAAAAAAGCCTGCGACTTTCTGCAGTCGGATCAGGGGAACGCGCAATAGCTTCAGCCAACGCTTTTCCTCGTTCGAGACCTTGTGCAGCGCTCAGGTGAGTTTGGACGATCTCCGATATCTCTTGTTCCGAGGCTTTGGGAACGGATTTGCGTGCATGGCTTTCGAGCATGGCAACGGCGTGTTCTTGATTACGAATGCGATCCGCTTCGCGTGCATTGTCCAGCAGGACATTGACCAAAGCGAAAACCTCATCGTTTTCGCGAACTCGACGCAACGCCTCTTCTTCGGTCCGATCTTTTTGCGCGGACTGGTTGATCCCTGGAGATTTTTGCAACTTACCCAGAAATCCGAGCTCCGCTTCGGTCAGAGCGCATGGGCTCTTACACGCTTCCAGCACGATCCCGATTTGAGCGGACAGTGGAGCGTTGGTATCTGGCGAAGCAAGCTCGCGCAAACTCCTCGCAAGCTGGCGTAATTTTTCCTCAGTATAGGGTTTACCTTCTGCATCGAGTAACTTGCCGGTTTCTGCAAAACTATCTTTGAGCCGCAAGATTTCGGAGGCGATGCGTGAACCTTCTGGATGATCCTTCAGGTCGCCCCCAATGACTCGGCCGAGGTTCTGCACAAACTGTTCACCACTAGGAACGGCACCAGCTTCGCGGTGTTTGTCCAGGAGCAGTATCGCCGCATCCCGGGGCTCGTTGATGAACTCCTGTAGCTTTTGGCCCGCTCCCGCCAAGTTCTTTTGCAAAAGGTCCAGAGCTTCCTGGTCCTTATCGGTCCAAGTGTCTACCACGACCGCCGATTTCTTTCTGAGTTCGCGCTGGCGAGCCACCAGCCTGCGAGCTTCTTCAATTCCCTTTGGGGGAGTGCGACTGAGCGATGGGGGAGCCAGTTTTCGAATACGCGCAGGTAGCCCTTCCAGTTCGGCGAGTTCTTCGTCACTGAGCTTGGCGTAGATCTGGCGCTTTTTCTTGAGGAGATCCGAGTAGGTGACCTGCGCGCGCCGGAGCTGGTCTCTCAGGCTGATTTCGATTTGCGCATTGCGAGTGCGCAAGCGCGCAATCGATCGCTGCTCTTTGCGGACCAGCCGTTTCCACTCCGACGCTTGCACGACGCGTTCCGCTTCCGCCTTGGTAATGGCATCATCCAAGTACCCTGAAAACCCGCTGAGTTCATCCAGAGTCAGCGGTGCTTTTTCGCTCAGTTTCCTCGCTTGCGCCTGCATGCGCGCGCCTTGTTCTAGCTGCGCCAAGTGGGCCGAGCGCTGCTTGGTTGAAGCAATGCGACTCTTCAATAACTTGTCTGCCTGGGCTCGTTGTCCTTGCTCCAACAGTCCGACGGCTGCGATGTCCCGCAGCGCGCCCTCGATACACTCTGCTTTTTCTTCACAGTGGGGGAACCGACTCGACAACACTTGCAAAAAGTCTTGGGTATGTTTTGAAAGCTTGCCATTTTGAGATAGCTCTTTCACGGCTGTCGCGAGCATGCGATCTGACTGTGCCCCGGGATCGGTCAAGACGTACATCGCATGGGGCAATTCTGCTTTCATGGTTTGTGCAATGAGTTCCGTGCTATTTGCCAGATCCAGTCGAGCGATCAAATCCGCTAGCTTTGCCGGAGGGAGTGCGCGCCTGAGTTGGAGAAGGGATTCCTCCGCCGGAGCACCGCCCTCCCACAAGAACTTCTGCAGGCCGAGCTCCGCTTTCAGGGGGAGTCCGTACCCATGGGCACCCAGGTCTTTTTCCATTTCCTGGGTTGCTTTGAACACTTGATTGCCGTCTAACCCTTCGGCCTTGAGCAAAACTTCTTGGCGTTTAGCCAGCCCATCGATGAACTTTGCCACCTGCAACACATCTCCAGCGCTGTCGACTGTAATCCCTTGGTGGAGGGCGGCAGACGAGTGCCCCCACTCACGTAGCACTTCGGCAGCCAATGTAAGCGCGTCGCGTTGGGTGAGCGAGATATCCTCTGGAGAACGGAGCAGGTCTTCTATTTTTCGAGCCACGCGCTGGCGTTTTTCGGCGGGCCAGGATTCCGCATCTGATAAACGTTCTCCCGTTTTGAGGGAGAGAAGTTTCCCGGCCTCACCCTCGACGAGCGCCAGTAGCGCGCGCGGAGACTTGCCCTCTCCCAACCAGGATAGGTACGCCAACGCGAAAACTTGAGTATCTTTACCCTGCGGGTGCAACGCGATTTGAGCCAAATCACTCAGCGAAGGATTCACCGCGCGTTTGGAACCCGCGTCTTTTCCGCTGGCAACGTTTAACAACATTTGTGCAAGGAGTTTTCGACTAAATGGCCGGAGCCCTTTTTCAGCATCGTAGAGACGCAACCGATCCTGGGCTGTAAGGCTCATCCCTTTGGCCGCAAGCGCCCTCGCTATGGCTTCGACATCGGATTCCTGTGTGCTATTGGTGAGCGTTTTGCGTTCCTTGGCCAGAGTGCGGCCGTAAAAATGCGAGGCCCGCCGATCGGAAGTCTGCCAAATGCGATCGTGTAGTTCTTGCGCAGTCTTGCGAAGTTCCGATTCGAGAGCGGTTGCTTGCCCTTCCCCGAGCCCTTGGGTTGCACGGTATAGTTCGACATCTTGGGGCGCATTTTTCTGGACGGCGTGCAGTTCTTGAATTTTCTGCACTTGCTCAGGCGTGAGATTTCCCAGAACGTCTCGATCGGCTGTGATGGACAATAACTTCCTCGCCGCGGGTGCCGGCAGGGCCGCCAGGCCTTCGTCCCCCAAAATCGCTTGGGCGTTGCGATTCAAGAGTTCTTTTTGCCACTGTGCGTGGGTTCCCCCGGAGCGATTGTCCAAATCGACCAGCAAGTCTTGGAGAAGTGTGCGCACACGCTCTGCTTGCAAAGCTTCGTTCAGATTCGACGATTGTGCTCCACTTTTCTGAAGCGTGTCGAGAGCGTTCGACAAGTACCGTCGAATATCGGCGATTGCCTCGGGGGATTGCTGGGCGAGATCCAGACTCAACGCCCATCTTGCCAAGTGCCGCTGCGACTCGGGTGCCTGTATCTGACTGACAAGCGCCTTGGGAAGCCAGTCCAACGACGCCGGCACAGAACTGCCGAGAAGACTTTCCACCGTACTCGCACCGGAGGGCGACGGAATGGGAGGGTTCACCAGGCGATTGCGATAGTAGTTAGCCTTGTCCGTGCCGATAAGAATGTCTGCGAGAGCCACGCCGTCTTTGTCCGGCGAGCCATAGAGAAAGTGGAGTAGCTGTTTCTCGGAGTCATTTGCCAACGTGTAAAGATCGTTCAGGGTGGAAAGTGGCTTATCGCCGAGCTTGGCCCGAAACTCGGCCACTTGTAGGTCGAGGTCCTCAGGGCGCGCGCGTGAGAAATCGCCAAAACACGTGGGCATCGGCTCGCCGGTTTGCAACGCAGCCCGCATTGCGAGCGCGCGGGTTTGGAGTTCGGATGACGAGTTCACGGTGTCGGAGCGTTCTTGGCGCAACTCCCGGACAATCGCTCGGTATGCTGGGGAATCGGGAGAAAGAGTCAGCAAATCGGTAAAGAAACGCGCGAGCGCCGGGTGTTTTTTCAAATACGTCGAAAACGAATCGGCAAAGGCGCTGGGTTTGCGGCACTCAAGTCCAATGAGAAACAGAGTCGTGTAGTCTTGGCGATCGGTGATCGGTCGGGCCGGGGGAGTTTTAGAGCGAGCGAAAAAGTCGTTTAGGCCTCCTCGAACCTCTGGCTGTGGGTGCAGTGTGGGCTTGAGGTGGCACGGAGACACTTCGCGTTGAATGGCTTGGTCGACAGTTAAACTGCACGCGAGAGGTTGTGTGATGACTGTGCGGTTTCCGGGCGCGGGCGTGTGGAGATCTTGGGCTTGTGAGGCGAGCGAAAGCGCCAAAGCGAGCCACACCACTCGACCTTCGCCCGAAAAAATATGCCGATTCCGCGACAAGATAGACCCCTCCCCTCCAGCTGGCTTATCGGCACATTAGAGTGCAAAGTATACGCCGTGTTAGAGGAGGTCTATCTACTGGAAATAATGGGGAAATGTGAAGTGACAAAACACGTCTTTTGTCGAAGGAGTATACGCCTGGAGGCACTCCCTCAGGTGCCAAAAGTAAGTGGGTACCTGAGGGAGCTCCCTATTCCAAACTGACAGCAAGGTCTCGTATCTTCTTCTTAAAGTTTCGAATCCGTTCTGAAATAGGATTTTCCGGGACACCATACTCCGGAGTCAAAAGCTCCATCCCTGACAAATACCGATTTGCATTTTCGGTTGGTTCCAACTGGAACTTGGCCAGATGAGACAGCTGTGCCTCCACCTGGCGGAGCCGATTCCGCTGCGGTTTTGTCAAACGGGCTCCATGGGAAAGGGAGCGCTTTTCTGCTAGAAGAGCGTCTCGCTGTATTATTTCAATCTTCGAGAGATCTGAGTTAAAAAAAGCCTTCTTCGAATTCGCCTCAATTTGAAGCCAACCCAATGACCGACCTCTCCCAATGGTCACAAAACTTAAACGAAAAGGATCCAAACGCCGGGCCATACTCATCGGCTCTTCTGAAAAGTCACCCCCCAAAAAAATACTCGTTTCTGGGACTAACTTTGCGACCAAGGCTCTATCTTCCTCCGAAATATTCGAAAGCAGAATTACTTGGTCTGGCTTAGAAAGCATTGCACGGCGCACAGGCTCGAGTGCTGTCGAAAAAGGCAATAGCTGAACACTCTTGTCGAGCGGCCAGGTAGAAGAGGGGCCACCAGAAAGTCCAAAGACTAAAATTTTACTTCCGCCTATCTCCAACCATTCATAGGGAGGGAACAGGGGTTTGCCATCCATCCCCGCCAAGTTGGCGCTCAGAAAGGTGACTCTTGCCTGGCGCTGAAGTCGCAAAAGCTCTTCAGAACCTAGGCTACCATCCTCCCCAGATGGTACGATGGTCTTCACGCCCATCTCGCGCGCGACTTCAGCAAACTCACTACGTCTGCGCTCCTGAAAGTCCCGGGAAACCGGCGAAAGGGCTTCCAGAGAAACAAAAGTTGTTCCCACCCAAAAATGAAAAGTCCCCTCAGGATTATCCCTGCGAAACTTGGAAACAACATTGAATGCTCGATCGACCCCGCCTGCCTGCAACAGACTGCAACCGCAAGGCTCCATCTCCAGGCTTGGATTAGATGTAAAAGCCAGCCTTAGCTTCGGGCTGTTTGTGCCTGAAATGGGGACTCCCGCGCAGGCCCCGACCAAAAAAGCTGCACCACAGAGGCCGAGAAAGAAAGATTTTATCTTTGGCGACATAAACCGAGATGGAAAGACTACCTCTTGCAGGTAGCTTCTTTCCCTATGCATTCACAACGCAAAAAGGTCACCGTTTTAGTCAGTTCGGCATTTTTCAGACTTGGATCTTTGCTCGTTCTAAATGCCATCCATCTTGTCAAGACGTCTAGTGTGTGGCTCTCCACCTTACCAAAATCTACCGAACCGGCCTTCTGTTGTTTGACAATTTCCTTGGCGCCAATTCGGGAGGCAGCGCTCATCAACTCAATAAAACCGGAAAGTCCGTCAGCCTGAGACTTATCCGATTTCAGATCATGAAACTGCTTTCGAGCCGCGTTAAAACCGCCACCCTCTTTCGCTCCGTAAAGAATCGAGGCTCCCATCAAAAAGGTTATCGCATTTTGACGAACGTCCGCATCCCCCGATTCCAAATCCGCTTTCAAGTCCGTTAAAGCTTTCCCCCAATTTTCCAAGCCCTCTGTATCAATCTTGCCGTTGGCATCAGTAAACCTCGCCAAAGCCAGAGAGATTGCAGTTTCCAGCTGCTCCTTCTCAACTCCGCTGAGCTTTTCAGTTGAAATCTTACCCATCAGATAGTCAAACTCCGCCTTCTGCTTGAGGTTAGTTCGACTGTAATACTGCTGCAAAGATTTTACAGCGGTACCAAACTTCTCCCTATCAACCGCTTCTCCTTCTTTTCGCACCGAGTCCGAGATCTTTGCTGGGCGATCGTCTACCGGAACGCCAATTTCTTTTCCGATCAGCTCTTGCTTGTTTTGAAAATCTTGTGGGTCTACAGGGCGCCCTCCGCCACTTTTTACTCCCCCAGCTACCGAGCCCGCCCCCGCCTTGGGACCGTTCAAGTTAATCTTAGGCGTGGTCGCATGTCCGCCCGTTGGAGGCATGGTCCGGGCTGTGGGTGCAGTCGTTGCGCCCGCCGCAGTTCCAGTCGCGGCTCCCGTGCCGCTTCCAGCGCGCGCTCTGCCCGCCTCAAAGTCTCGCTGGCTGTCTGCAGCGCTGTCGCCGCCCGACTTTCCTGTGACACCAGCGGGTTTTTCGGTCTTAGTGCTTACGCCCGAGCGCCCCCCTGCAGCCAGAAGTTGCGTTTGGGCCAACAAGAATACAGCCGCGGTGCTCAGCAAGAATTTTTTCGAGTTCATTAGGCAATGCCTCCGGGAATTTTATGTCGCAAGTTCTAGGCCAAGAATACGCCGTAGAGGTTCGCACTCTTTTAAGATCTTATTGTACTTGCGTTTGACATCGAAGTAAATCTTACCCACCCGCCGACAGAATACACCGCGCTGCGCCAGCGTCACACTTTCTGATCCTTCTGCGTCTCTGCATTGAAACGCTGCTTATGCAGCCCGGAGGAATACATGGCTCAGCGCACTAGAAACGGTTATTTATTTTCCCTCGCTGCTACCGCCCTCACCGCCGGTATCGGCGGTGCCATTCTGGGAAGTCAGCTTAAACACCCCATGGTGCTGGAGAAAGCGGCAGTGGCTTCGCCACTTCCGCCTCCAGCACTCCCCTCTCCTGAAGGCTCTACTCTGCAGAAAAATGCAGCCGATTTTCGCGCCGTAGCACGAACAGTGGGGCCGTCGGTAATTACCATCAAATCTAAACACGAAGCTCCCTCACGCCATTTTGGAAGGCAGAAAGGGGCTCAATCCCAGGAGGGAATGCAGGAGTTTCTGGAACAGTTTGGCTTTTCTGCACCCCGCCGCGAAGGCTCGGGCTCCGGGTTCATTATCGACAAAAATGGAACACTCGTGACGAACTACCACGTCGTCAAAGGAGCTACCCAAGTCTCAGTACTGCTGGACGATGAGTCTGAAGAAATTCCAGCAAAGATTTTAGGGACAGACCCCCGCACGGATTTAGCGGTGCTCAAAATAGAAACCGATCGCCCTCTCACCGCTGTGGAATGGGCTGATTCTGATTCTGTGGAGGTGGGCGATGCGGCCATCGCGATTGGCAGTCCATTCATGCTGACACATTCCGTGACGGCTGGGATTGTCAGCGCCAAGGGCCGCAACGCCTCTCGACTCATGGGAGCCGATTTTGGCTATGAACTCCTGCAGACAGATGCCGCCATCAATCCAGGCAACTCCGGCGGGCCACTTTGCTCAGCCGATGGAAAAGTCATTGGAGTCAATACCGCAATCTACACACAGAGCGGCGGTTACATGGGAATCGGTTTTGCGATTCCGTCAAATTTGGCGAACAAGATCGTCCAAACCCTCTTAAAAGACGGCAAAGTCGTACGCGGCTGGTTGGGCGTTGCGATCCAGCCGCTCAACAACGAAATGCGCAAAGAATTTGGAATCGAGACTGGCGTGGTCGTACACGAGGTCCAGGAAAACAGCCCTGCGGACAAAGCCGGTATTCATGCGGGCGATGCGATCGTCCAGATTGGCGATCGCAAGGTTTCCAAGGTCGAAGAAGTCCAACGACTCATTACCACCTATCGCCCGGGCGATTCGATTGCATTGAACCTAGTCAACTACCGCGATGGAAAACGGCGTCAGGTCTTGGTCAAGATCGGAAGTCTTTCAGAGAAAATGACTGAAGAAAGGGGGTGATGCATCAAACCGACAAACTTTTTTTTCAACCGTCTAATGCCCACTTTAGGGCCGATGTCTTCTCCCGTGGAAAAAGCAAGAGAGTGCCCCACACGCCCGCAGGGTGTGGGTGCACTTTTCCCCGTTCAGATACCAAAGACTTGGTTTGCAATCGATACGCTTGGTAGTCGTGCTTCAATAAAAGATCACTGATCGCTCTGTCTTCGTGCGGAGTATGGGACTCCATCCAAATCAAAGGCCGTTTGCTCGTCAGGCAACGATCCATTCCTTTCAACGCAAATACTCCACCGCCCTCGATATCGATTTTGATCAAATCAGGACTGCCCACAGCTTTTCCGGGTCCTTCAAAAAAATACGAATCTAACGTGGTGCTTGGCACCACCACGCGTCTATCGGCAGAAATATGGCTTCGGCCCTGTGAAGCCCAGTTTTCAACGAGCGAAGAAATATGGTGGTGATCGCCCACAAAAAATTCCACTTCCCCGTCCGCATCAGAACACGCGATCTCAGCTAGCTTCACGGTGCGGGCGGCATTTTCGCGTAGGTTTCTGCGAAGCATGGGCAAGATCGAAGGCGATGGCTCGAAGGCAACGACCTTGCCATCCAAAGGTTCGAGCAGTCGGTGCATCCAAAGTGAAAAATACCCCAGATTCGCTCCCAGGTCCGCCACCACCATACCGCGCCTGAGCACCTTCGCATCCCGAAAAAACCGACGCAAAAACCGATAACTCTTCGCCTCCCAGAGTCCCAGGATCACATGGTAGTTCACGTTGGCATCGTACTCGAGCGTCATGCCGAGCAGCGGCCCCGCCCAAAGCCGGTACCGTTTGCCTTCCTTGTAATAGACAGACAAAACTTGCCGTGCGACGGAGGAGTTGACTTCAAAGTTTTGCAGGCGTTCGATTAGGGTGGCTGTGCTCATCCCCGAATTCTAGAGCAAATACCCACCAAAAAAAAGACACACCCCAGTCAAGCTGGGTTAAAGACCTAAATACTCATCATAAGACATGTCGTGGCTGACTGCGCCACGCCCTGTGATTTCGATCACGCGGTTAGCAACAGTCTGATTGAACTGATGATCGTGAGAAGCAAATAAGATCGTTCCCGGGAATCGAATCAGACCGTTATTCACTGCGGTGATGGATTCCAGGTCCAAGTGGTTCGTGGGCTGATCCAAGATCAAGACGTTGGCCTTGCTCAGCATCATGCGCGCTAGCATGCAGCGCACCCGCTCGCCCCCAGAAAGAACGGACACTTTCTTTTGGGATTCTTCCCCAGAAAAGAGCATGCGCCCCAAGAAACCTCGAATAAAAGTCTCGGTTTGATCCTCCGAAAACTGCCGCAGCCAATCTATCAGCGTCAGTTCTGGATTGCGGAAATACTCGGCATTGTCTTTGGGGAAAAAAGCCTGTGACGTCGTAATTCCCCACGAAAACTGCCCTCCATCTGCGGGCAACTCGCCCATCAGAACTTTAAAGCAGGTGCTAATAGCGACTTCGTTGCCGACGAAAACCACTTTATCGCCTTTTTTGATTTCGAAACTGACGTTATTCAGAACCTCCGCGCCTTCCAAGGCTTTGGATAGGTTCTGTACGCGCAGCAACTGGTCCCCGGCTTCCCGCTCTGGGGTAAATCCGACAAAAGGGTACTTGCGCGTGCTGGGTTTAATGTCATCTAGCGTGAGTTTCTCCAACTGCTTTTTTCGCGACGTCGCTTGTTTCGATTTCGATGCATTGGCACTGAACCGCGCAATAAACTCTTTGAGCTCTTTGGCTTTTTCTTCGGACTTGCGGTGTTTTTCCTGAGCCATTCGCAGGGCTAGCTGACTCGATTCATACCAAAAATCGTAGTTGCCGGAATAGAGCTGGACCTTTCCAAAGTCGATATCCGCAATATGCGTGCAGACCTTATTCAAGAAATGCCTGTCGTGAGAGACAACGATAACGGTCTTGTCGTAATCAAACAAAAACTCTTCTAGCCAACGAATCGCTGCCGCGTCCAAATGGTTGGTCGGTTCATCCAAAAGCAAGATATCTGGAGAGCCAAATAGGGCTTGGGCCAAGAGCACTTTTACCTTGTCCGCGCCTTTAAGCTCTTTCATTTTTTTGGAGTGCAGCTCCGTCTCGATCCCAAGTCCGGCCAAGAGCACGGCCGCATTGGATTCTGCTTCCCACCCGTTCAGATCTCCAAACTCTTCTTCGAGCTCGGAGGCCCGGTCGCCGTCCTCGGCCGAAAATTCTTCTTTGGCATAGAGAGCCTCGCGCTCGTCCATCAACGCACTCAGGCGAGGTTGCCCTAAGATCACGGTCTTTAGAACGACCTGCTCATCAAATTCAAAATGATCCTGACGCAAGAACGCCATGCGTTCCCCAGGAGTGATGTTCACCGACCCCGAAGTCGGCGAAATCTGCCCAGCGAGGATTTTGAGAAAAGTCGACTTCCCGGCCCCGTTGGCTCCGATAAGGCCATAGCAGTTCCCCGGAACGAACTTTATCTCTACTTCTTCAAATAGGCGTCTGCCGCCGTACGACATGGTCAGATTGGATGTGCTTATCATGGAGAGGCTCATACCAGATTCCGAAATAAAATGGAATGTTCGCTAAGAAATTCGACGGTTTCTGCCGATAAGGAAGCGAGGAACCTATGCGCGTCGCCGTGCTCACATTCTGCCTGTTTGCCATCCAAAGCTGCGCGCACCGATCTTTTTATTCAGTGCATTCCCCCGAAACCGGCGGCTATAGCGACGAAATCTTGAACGAAAACATTCGCATCGCTCGGTACGAGACGAAGGGGGAACTCCCCCCCAAAAAGGCAGAATTGCTCTCCCATTTTCGGGCGGTAGAATACTGCCTGGAAAAAGGCAATTTTTTCGCTCGTTTCTGGGGGGCTGTGGATCGATCGGTCCCCGGCTCTAATCGGCGTACCAGCTTTGCGAACTATTTAAGTGAGAGCTATTTTACTAACCCCGAGATGAGTTACCTGGGTGTCTTCGAAACTTCGCTTGGTAAACCCGCTCACTCTCGCCCGGAGTATTTTCGCCACGCAACCTACGACACGGCATTTACTTGCACAGACCACGTTTACACATTGGGTGCCGCGCTCCACCAGCTAAAGACAGAGACCTCGGAGATGGTTTTGGTCCAAAACGCTCATCCCGCGCCTGGAGATAGAGTCCCTATGCAGCGAGGGGACATCATCCTGCAAGTGGGTAGCGTTCCCATTCACACCTTGCCTGAGCTTGAGCACGAGCTGCACATTGCACCCGATCCCAATCGGGTTTATTTGACCATCGAACGCGGCGGAAAGACGATAGTCTCCCCTGCTCAACTATATGAAATTTCGCCTCAGAGTCGGGCATTCAATCGAGTTATCATCAAACTCGCGTGTGCGCTTCCCGAAACGAGGCATCGGGCCCTGTGCGCTTACTCCAAAAAATAGCTCGAAGTGAAGCCTTGTGCAAAAGCGCATCGACTTGCTCAATGGTAAGGGGCTTACGCAGCTTGAAAACAAACAATACCGTCGATATTAAAATCAAGAGATCCAATCGAACGGAATAGGCGTCTAGACAGTGCTGGCAATACGCACTTTCTACTCGGAGCCGCAACTCATCTGAAACCAGCTCACGATCCATCACCTGCGCAAAACCGGTCAATCCCGCTTTTGTTAAAAAACGATCCTCTACATTCGTAAATTTTTCTTTCAGTGCGTTCACCACATTTTCGGGTAACGGTCGGCTACCCACCAGACTCATTTTGCCCGATAGAACATGGAGCAACTGGGGAAGCTCAGTCAGTGAGTAGCGTTCGAACAACCTCCCGATCGGCGTATAGAGTGGCGAAGTCGTGGGGATATTCAAAAAGCGTTGTTCTTGAACGGGAATGGTGTCCCGATTGGCGATAGCCGAGGCATTTGGGACCATTGTGCGGAACTTCAATACCCTTAAACACCGCCCCTGGTAGACACGACGCATCGAAAGGTAAAAAATGGGGAGCCCCGAAAAAACGAGATTCAGCACCGAAAGCAGTACCAAGACAGGCACCCAAAGGGGAGCCGCCAGAAGACAAACAACCAGGTCAAAGACCCGCTTTTTGGCTAGGTAGTACCGCATCACTACGGCTTAAATACCATGCAAAAGGTTTGAAAACCACGAAGTAACAGCAACATGCGGCTGTCCCAACCTAGTAAGCGCCGATGGGGCGCGTGACCAGCCACCATTAGCTGCAACACCACCCTCCCCGCCTGCGCGTAACTCGTATGCAGCCAGGTCCCCGGCTGCCACCACACCCGTTCCGCCACCAATCTGCCGGGAAAGAGAACCGCGACTTCAAGGCAGGGACAGCCCCCTTTCCAGGAGTGAAAAAGTCCCTCCCAGAGGGACTTCCATCCTCCGTAATACGCCCGCTCAACGCGGGGGAAACATGCCAGAACACTCGCCACATAAACCAGCCGGACTGGCCCATGAGCGGAGCCTTCTTCGACCACACCCCGCAAAAACCGCAAATCCCGATCCGCGTTGGCGCAATCGCGGTCCCATTCTACGGATTCCGCATGCAACGGCCCCGCAGCACAAACCAAAACCCCAAAGCCCTCTGCACCGTGGAAGTCCAGTGGGCTCTGTGGCGAGACGACTTTCGCCCTGGGGAACTCGTCCGCGAGCTGAACAACCTCCGCAGCATCCCGAGCGAGTAGATAGAACTCGTGCTGTCCCGCCTCGGGGAGCGAAACGATCGCCCTGGCTAGACGCGTTCGAGGGCCTTGCACCAAAATCCGCATGGGCAAGACCTTGCTTCAAACCTAGTGCAGTGGCAAGCGTGGGCGCAGTCGCAGTGCAGCGAGCTGATTTTGAAGCGTTTTTACTTTCTGCACGTGATCGTCAACCTGGTGGGGCTGAGACTGGTTTTTTAGGTACAGCGAGAGCTCAGCGCGGGCCTGCGCCAGAGTAAGCGCTACTTTCAGATCATTTTCGGCAAGCTGGGGAAACCTGCGTGCGCTGCGTTCAAAAGTTTGGATCTGTTTCGAGAAAAACAGCTGAAGCGAACTCACCGATTTTTTCATTTCTTTCTCGTAGCGCGGGTTTGATTGACGCAAGCCACGGCACGACTCAAAAAAACTCTGGGCGATTCCTATCGGAGAACCGGTAATCTCCAGCGCGTCCGGACGATGAGCGATTTTGGATAAAATCGGCAAGATATCCAAACGCGTGTCCCGACTAGGATCCGGCGAGGTCTGCGTAGCAAGAACTCCGGCGAGCAACTCTTTGTTTCGAGGAAAACTATTTCGCGCACTGATTTTCGGCACTACTTCCAAAGCTAGAGCGAGCGCGTGCTGGGTGGGCGGCAGCACTACCGACTGGCGCGAATCGCGATCCAGCTCGGTCAAGACTTGCAAGGTGTTCAGCACGGGGCGTGCGGCGTCGGGAGACTGCACCGGCGCTGAAACCAGGTTGAGGGCCGCCTTCTTGAGATATTCCGGCGTATTTTTCCCGCGCGCGGAACGTAGCAGCTCCTTTCTCACCTTCTCCAACCAAGCCTTGCGTTCCTGACCGCTATTTGGCCCACGGGCCACGGTCTCCCACAGCTGTTGGGTCTCGGACTTGGGCTGGGCTGGGTCGGGGCGGACATTGGCAACAGGCAACGCAGGACGAGGAACCATCTTGGTAAAATCGCAGTCCAGACTGGGTGCTGCCAGCGCGGCCCCCGTCCATAATAGGAGTGCGTAAACCATTCATTTCCTCCTCTTGCCTATTGTACTTGGGTTCAATCCTTTCGTATAAAGGGCAAATTCCATGCAAGAATTCGTTAATATTTCGACCTATTGTTTTGCCCCGCTTAAGGACTTGAAACCCTTGAGAGAAAGGCTGCTGCTCCTCTCTAAAGCGAACGGCCTCAAAGGCACTATTCTGCTCAGCACGGAGGGAGTGAACCTGTTTGTTGCGGGACAGCCCCAGGCAATTGAGGATTTGCTCACTGAGCTACGCTCTCTGCCCGGGCTGGAAAACCTCACCCCCAAAATCAGCAAGAGCACACACCAGCCTTTCACCCGCATGCTTGTGCGAATCAAAAAAGAGATCATCGCTTTTGGTGTGGATTCGATTCAACCCCACAAATACACGTCTAAGCACCTGGCGCCGAAAGTCTTGAAACAGTGGCTAGACGAAGGCAAGCCCCTGACCCTGATCGACACACGCAACGACTACGAAGTCGGCTTGGGAACTTTTAAAAATGCGGTTCCAATCGGAGTGAGACACTTTAGAGATTTTCCACACGCAACGGAAAAACTCGATCCCAAACTCAAAGACGAAACCTTGGTCTTATTTTGCACTGGAGGTATCCGCTGCGAAAAGGCCGCTCCGTTCATGGAGTCTCGGGGATTTAAAAACGTCTTCCAACTCGACGGCGGCATCTTGAAATATTTCGAGGAGTGCGGGAACGCGCACTACCAAGGAGCCTGTTTTGTCTTTGATAAACGCGTGGGACTCGACCCGACTCTCAAAGAAACCTCCAACACCCAATGTTACGCGTGTCTTTCCCCTCTCACTCCGGAGCAGGAAAAAGACCCTCGTTTTGAAAAAGGGATTTCTTGTCCGTACTGCTTCCAGACTTCGGAAGCCCAAATGCAGGCAAAACTCGCCAAGCGCCAAGCCGCCCTGATCCAGGTGGCGTCGCCACTTCCCGGGAGCGTTCCCTACGAGCACCGTAGGCCGATGCGAGTGCCTGGAGAATACGACGGTAAAACGCTACTTGAAACCCTAAGCGGTATTCTCAAACAGGTCCCCGTGCAAGTTTGGGACACGGAATTTTCTCAGACCAAAATCTTAGGTCCGGATTACGCGCCGGCATCTCCCGAGACAAGAGTGCGATCCGGTGAGCTTTATTACCACTTACAACCGATGCAGGCCGAACCGCCCGTAAACACGGGAATTCGATTTTTGTATGAAGATGAGGCACTGATCGTGCTCGAGAAACCAGCGCCCTTGCCCGTCCACCCCGGCGGGCGATTCAACCGCAATACACTCCAACACCTGCTCGAGCGAATTTACGCTCCCCAAAAACCGCATGCCGCGCACCGGCTCGACGCAAATACCACCGGCATTTTAATCGCCACGCGCACGCGCCATTTCGCAAGTCTAGT
>JACCDG010444301.1_pt1 | contig 67056 bp, 89 predicted proteins | sample 7442471 | NCBI WGS metagenome assembly JACCDG01 (sample SAMN15323444, study PRJNA562643) | freshwater metagenome | isolation source: river surface water | place: USA:Blue River Watershed | collected 2017-08-17 | reverse complement strand
GAAAAAGTTAGACTCCTATTATGATATAAGTAGATACCGTTGGTATTACTGTGGAGTAGTTGATAGCTATTATCGATTGGATTATAAACTTCTTAACTTTGATATGAAAATTCGATACAAATGCCTAGAAACATTCATAGATAAACTAGAAAAACTTAGACTAAAACGTGAGGAGAATTAGTATGTATTATAATCGTGATATAGAATTAAGTAATGAGACGTTTAGAATAGATAAGAAATTTGGCGGCGATTGGCTTTGTATGGGGGGTCTAGCTACAACATATAGTACCAGTAAATTAAATTCGTATTATGATAAAACAAGATATAGATGGTACTACGAAATGTACTCTCGAAGTTATTACAGACTAGATTATAAGTTATATATCTTTGATATGAAGGTTAAAATAGATTGCAAGCAAAAGTTTCTAGCTAAACTTGAAAGCGATAATAGGAGGGTGATAGTATGATATATTATAGTGCAGATGTAAGACACTCTAAGAAACGTTTTCCTACTCAAAATCTTTGCGTTGACGGAATGTTCTTATATGCTATGGAACAAACTGTTGACTGTATGCTATTAGATGACTTAGACGATATAAGAAGATACCGTTGGTATTACTGTGGAAGTACAGCGAAGTACTGGAGATTTGATTACAAAGAAGAAGTGTTTGATAAAGTATTAAATCCTGACCATATCGCTATTTATATCTATAAGGGAGAACCATATGAAAACCGTAACACTTAATCTATGCAGTGGTAGGTATCCAGATATTCTACCAATAAGACTTTCAGTGTCAGATCAATTGTATCCTATTTCACTTAGACTAACAAATATTTATCCTCTTATTCCTGACAATATATTTGCTAATTCACTACAATTAAAATTTCAAAATAAAGATGATGAATGGTTCTTCGCTGCGCCATTGGATTATATTCTAATTAATCAAAAGCTAAATATGCTTTATCAGATTTATAGTCCAAGATGTTTTCATAGGATGTTAGACCCTTATCGTCGTAGATAAACAACTAAATTAATAACCAAAGGAGAATTTATGGATAGCATAGAGGCTCGTAAGAATATGATCTTATCACATATGCCTAAGTATAATCGTTTTGGAGATAAGATTTCTACTGAAGAATTACGTGACAAGATGTACTGTAATAGTATATTTGTTTTTATTAGTCCTTATTCAGTGTATAATAAAATTAATTCTAGTAAATATAAATTCCGTAATAATGACGATGAATGGATATTTACCTATTATAACGGCTGGTTCTTTTTAATTAATCTCAGGCTCAGAGAAGTCTATGAAGTTTATGATAGAAAGTGTATGGATAGAATATTTAATATATAAGGAGAATAGTATGGCAAAGAGATTAATATACTATAATTGGATGATAGAGTCTGGTTATAATGGATTTAGATTAACTAAAGAACTTGGTGGTAGAGCAATATTCTTTTCAGATTTAACGCTCAGTCGTTACAATGATATATTAAATCAGTTAGATGATGCTGACAGATATAGATGGTATTGGTATAATGATGAAGAAATATATGTTCGCTTTGATTATAAAGAAAGAGTATTCGATAGAGTTATAAAAATGTTATGCTTAGATTCTTTCTTAGAAAAAGAATCCAGAAAGGGACTATATGAATGTAAATAAAAAGTAAATAAGGAGGAATAATTTATGTCAGTTAGTAGTATAAAGAAAGGACTTACGGAACTATTAAATAGATATTCAGTCGCAGATCCTTCTGATTTCCTTAAAATGATTGAGTTGCATCCTAGCTTCTATGTACCTTCAGTATGGTCTGAATATTATTATCCAACAAGAAGAAAATATAAGTTTAAGAATGATGATGACACATGGATATACTATATAACTTTTGAATCTTTTGCACTAATTAATGTCAGACTTAAACAAGTGTATGAAGTTTATAGTTATAAATGTTACGCTAAAGTTATAGATCAAATAAGACAAGGAGAGTCTATATGATAAGACTTAATATAGTTAATAAAACAACTAGAGAAATTATAGAAATATTAAAAGAGTTACGACGAAAAGGACATACTGAGCAAGGTATCCTACAGTGTCTTAGTATACATAGCGATTTCTACGTATACCATATTAATCAAGATTACAGTCTCGCAACAAAGACACGATACAAATTTAGAAATGATGATGATAGATGGATTTATTATTTCCCATCCCAATCTTCTGTATTAATTAATATCAGACTTAACCAAGTCTATGAAGTATATGCGTGTGATTGCTTCTCTAAAGTTATAAAGAAAATAAAAGAAGGAGCGTCTATATGAATACAGGATTCTGTGGTTTCTATAAAGTAGCAGATGGCTTCCCATTAGGCGTTGCATTACAACAAGCTACTTATATACGACGACAAAAGACTTATCCAGTAGTTGAATCTATATTTACCTATAAGCATTTAACTAACATTCTAAATCAATTGAAATATAAATTTAGAAATGATGATGATAGATGGTTCTATAATAAGTACGGCGGGTTAATGCTTGGTAACGGAAGACTACAAGTTCTATATGAAGCTGTAATAGTTTCTCATATCATTAAAAAAGTAGAGGAGATCTATGAAAATTAAATGCAACTTAATAAACTTTAATCCTCCTTATTATTTTAGTAATGTACATACGCTCTATGATATAATAGATTATCCATTAGCTCTTATTAATGACCGTAAGTATAAATACCGTAACGATGACGATCAATGGAGAAGGTATCAAGATAAATATGTGCTAGTTAATTTTAGGTTATTAGTTATATATGAAATTTATAGAACTGGATGTATCATAAGGGACTGTAATTTATTGCGTCTTCTTGAGGAGGGTACATGAAACTAGAATTAAACTGTAAAAATTTTGATCCGGCCTATAATAATTTCTCTAACGGGGAGTTGCGTTATAGTAAATTAGATTATACACTAGCTCACGTTAATGATCGTCAGTATAAATTTAGAAACTATGACGATAGGTGGATGTATGATATTGGTTATAATAGATACCTACTCTTAAACTTTAGACTGCAAATAGTATATGAGATTTACAAAACAAATTGTTTCCATGCGATCATTCATAAAATAATTCTAGGAGAGGAGGAATTATGAAGATAGAATGCCCAGTACATACTATAAATGACTGTGATATTATACTAACCAGTAATCCTAATGATTATTTCTTTATAAGATATCCTCATATTTTTCATCAGGCCAATACTCAGGAATATAAATTCCGTAACCATGATGACGAATGGGTATATGAACTATCTTGGGATATATATATATTAATTAATTTTAGACTAAGAGTAGTATATGAAATTTATAATTCAATATGTTTCGAGAGGGCATGTTGTGAAATTGAAAATAGCTTTCCATTTTTCACATAATATGGTATCATTATCTATGATATACTGGACAGGTTTCAAAATTAAACTACTAAGAGATCATCTATCGGTCACTCGTACTGATCTAGCTGAGTACTTGAAATTACCACCAAGATTATTACGACACATAGAAGAATGTAACTTAGTAGTAGATAGAGAACCAAGTATTCTTCTGAATCGTTTAGCTGGTTTCAGGAAGTGGACTAGTCAAGATATAAAAATATATAAGAAGAAATGCGGATTAAGTTTCTCTCGATTAGCTAGAGAATTAAATGTAAAACGTTCTGAAGTTAAAGGGTTATGTAATAGTAAAAGAAAGTACTTACCTATCAAAGTACTAGAAAGATTACAGTATTTTGTAATACCTAATGCTATCGACTGGTCAACAATACCTTGGTCAGGTCGTGGCTTACGTAGAATATTAAGTAGGATTAAATGGAAACCTGCTTATCTAGCGAAGCGATTGAAGGTAACTTCTCATACTGTAAGCAATTGGCTTAGAGGAGCTACCCCAAGTAATAAAAATAAAGTATTAGATCTATTATTAAAAAAAGTAAAGGATGTGGAATGGATTATAAAACAAATGAATCTACCGGAATTGAATCGCAGAATAATATTGAAAGACTCATCAGTAGTTTACATCAAAAAATTAACTGGTGGAAAAGTCAAAAGCCCAGTCAGAAAGAAATAGTTAACCCTAGTCTAAGAGATAAGTTTAATAATCCGTATCCCTTTAACCCATTAAAGGATAAGATATTATACGCTCACTCTTTGATTCAGGAATATAGACGTTCAATGTCTATAGGGCCAGCATGTAATAAGCCATTAGATATTGCTATTAAAGAATTAGATTTAAGAAGGTTAAATGCTATTGAAAATTTAATTAAATTCTGTGATAATGAGAACATAAAGGAGAGTCTATGAAAATTATTAAAACGATCTTACTTAAGATACGTTCTTGGTTTATCGATAAACCGCCCCCACCACCGCCACCTACAGCAGTACTAGGAACAAGGATGATACTACAGATTACACCGGAGGAACTAGCATTATCCTCCATTACTGTAGCATCAAGACTGGGAAATGACTTCTATAATTATATAGAACAGCATGAACAAAAAACTATTCTAACTGAATTGGTTGGCAATCTTCGAGAGAGAATGACGCTTGACCAATTCCATGACTTTGTATTAAATCTAAAAGATACAAAGTCGTTTATGGAATTACTATTAGGCATTATTAAAAAATTTAATACTCAAGAAGAGACTTGGGTTAACTGATAACTCAGAAAAGTAAGGAGATGAAATGAACTTTAATTTATTTACTATCGACGCTAGAGATATTTTCCGTAAGGTTAGACCATCCGAGTCCTTTGGACAATGGATGGAAAGAACAGTTAACTTCTTAAACCTTACAGAAGGGAAAGACTATGTGTTAGTTACTTTCCCAGCTAGAGCAAATAGTCGTACCTATCGAATAATGTATCGACTAACTGATAGCGCGGCGGAAGCTGTAGAACAAGAGGCACGGATCTATAAGATGCGTCGTGAGAATCGTCGCATTGCTAGAACTAGTACTACTCCACGACCTGAAACATTCGATGCAGTAGCTAAGGAGATTACTTCAGTAGATGAAATACCTACTGAAGTGCCAGCAGAATTCTCAGGACTACCTTATAGAGAAGATATACCTATTGAATCCTCTGATCTTCGTAGTGAAATTGCAAGGATGCGTGAAGAGATTAGAGACTTGAAGTTATTACTTAATTCTAACTTCAAGTGGATAAAGGATTTATTCTCACCTGAAGGTACAGACACTGTACGATATATGACGGTTGCCGAGTATTACAAGTATCTCAATGCGCCATTAGATCACGAAACTGCGAGACAGTTTGGAATCACAGCTTCTAAGGTCTGTGCATCGGAAGGTGTGAAGAAGATCACTCGTAAAGATAAGACTTATGGAAAAATAAATATGTATCCATTAGAGGTACTCCGTAAGGTCGGACAAGAATATAGTTTTGTTTAATGCTAGTCATGCCTCTAATAGCTTAATTGCATAAGGTAGTTCAATATGTTATCATCTGCCTATACTATAGGAGGATAATATGTTAACTACCTTTAATTTTCTACCAGCATTACCCTACAAAATATTAAGTATAATTAAGGAGAGTGGTCTAACTGAATTCTCGGCTAGAGAATTAGTGTCCATATTTCAGTTAGATAAAGACCAGGTATTACTAGGTCTAATGGAATTATATTCTAAAAGAATTATAGAGTATATGGGTAATTATTCCACTAGCCTAGATTGGAGGTGGCAGTTTAATGTTAAGTAATGAAGCTCAGATTTTAATGAAAGTGTTTCTTTCTTATCAAGAAACTTTAGGTAAGAAATTCTTATGTCCCTTAAAACAAATTATAACGGATACTAATCTGTCTAGGTATGCAATTGATAAAGCTAGATATGAATTACTAGGTAAAGGAATCTTAAGTGAATCATTTAGTGGAATACCTAGACAGAAATTCTACCAACTTTTATTGCCTGCCGATTTATTGATTGCCGCAGACAATAAATATGAGGAAGATTACCAATGTTTATTGATTGCCGCAGACAATAAAGCCGCAAGCAAGCCCACCGCAGACAATAAATATAAAGCTGATCACGTAATGAATGATACTTACGCATTTTCTCCCGTTATTTCTCATAGAAATAATCTGGAAGTGCTTAGAAATAAAGCACTTAAATCCGAGAAAGAATCTTTTTCCGGGAATTCTGAAAGTTTGGCACAGAAATTGCTCTTAAGAGAAGAATATAAGAAAGAAGAAGAAGATATAAGAGAAGATATAAGAGAAGAGATACATCAACCTACTCTATTTGAAACAGAACCAAAGAAACAATCTCTTAAGACATTCCATATAACTTCTGGTATGAGAGAATGGGCGCGTAGTAATACTCCCTATATCGATATAGAAGCAGAAACTGAGAAGTTCCGTGATTACTATCTCGCACGTTCGAGTAAGATAGTAGATTGGACTCGTGCTTGGTACAATTGGATGAGGAAAGCTACAGAGTTTCAATCTAAACGGATTAATATTAATCCGTTAAAAACTAAGAAGGTGGTTATATGAAATCGTGTAAAACATTTAATGACTTTGGAATCAAGGTAGGGTTAGGAGACATAGGACGTAAGTATAAGTTATGTCCTCAATGCTCTCATACTAGAAGTGATAAGAATAAAAGTAAACCTTGCTTAAGTATTTATATTCAGAACCAATATCCTGATGTTGGATATTGGAAGTGCCATAACTGTGGATGGACTGGCGGGATTAAATCCGACTTTGATATTCCAACAGCTTATACTAAGCCAGTCTATAGTAAGCCAACTAGTGAAGAAACTATTTCAGGTTTACCTAAAGCGGTAATAGATTATTTTCAATCGCGCGGTATACCTGAAGAAGTATTAGTACAATTCGGTATCTCGTATGAACAAAATCATTTCTTTCCTGATGCAGGAAAGAATCTACCAGCCATTTTATTTCCGTATATAGTTAACGGAGAAGTAGTAGATATAAAATATCGAGGTAAGTTTGAGGGTTCTAAACGATTCACTAGAGTTGGTGGCGCTGAACTAGTACCGTATAATATTGATTCCGTAAAAGCTGAAGAAGTTATTGTATGGTGCGAAGGCGAGATTGATGTAATGTCGGTAGGTTACGCTGGGTTTAATGCTATATCGCCACCACTAGGCGCACCGCAACCTAATGATAAAACCGTAGATGGAAAGTTTAAGTTCTGGGAACCATTTTCAGATTTCTTTCTATCGGTTAACAAACATATTATAGCTGTAGATAATGATGGGCCGGGTCGTCGGCTAGCCGATGAATTAATCAAACGATTGGGGGCAGAGCGATGCTACATCGCAGACTTTCCAGAAGATTGCAAAGATGCAAATGATGTCCTAAAGAATCATGGAGTTGAGTATCTTCGTAATGTAATATCAGACGCAAGTCCCTTGCCCGTTAGCGGGCTTACCAGTGCATTTGAATTAGGAGATAAGGTCTTTGACTTATACGAGTATGGCGCATCGCCTGGCGAGCCTCCTGGGTGGGCTAGCGTCGAAGAATTATATACGGTGGAACGGAAACAATTAACTGTTGTAACAGGAGTACCTGGTCATGGTAAATCTACTTGGTTAAATGCACTTACGATGAACCTTGCTAGAAATTCTGGTTGGAATTTTGTAGTCTTTTCGCCAGAGATGCAACCTGTACAACGCCATATTGGTATGCTGGCCGCCCAATATAGTGGCAAACCTTTCCTTAAAAAATATTCTGATCGTATGACTAGGATGGAATTAGCTGAAGCTCTATGTTTTCTTGAAGAACACTACACCTTTATAGATCTTCAGGATATTAGTCCAACGTTAAGTAACATCTTAGAAAAGGTTAGAGTAATAGCAACTAGAAAAACTATCGATGGTTTTATCTTAGATCCTTGGAATGAAGTAGAACATAATCGACCTGCCGGTTTAACCGAGACAGAATATATTTCCGAATGCTTAAGGATTATTGGGAACTTTGCTAGAACTTATAACATTCATATATGGGTTGTAGCTCATCCTAGAATAATTCAATCTGAAAAAGACCTTAACGGAAATATTATTATTCCAGTACCTACTTTGTATATGATAGCAGGCTCAGCCAACTGGAATAATAAACCTCATAACGGTATTGTAATATGGCGCGACAGATTAAGTCGTGATAATATTACTCAAGTGCATGTCCAGAAGGTAAGGTTTGACGAGATCGGTCGTATAGGTATGGCCGAATTGAAGTTCGATCCAAGATGCGGTAGGTATTATGATATTAATACCTACAATACCTATCGAACTATTATTAATAGTGCAGATGATAAAGGAGGTGACTTATAGAATATTTATCAAATCAATCAATACTAACATTCTTCTTAGTAAGTAGTTTACTAGGTTTATTGGTTAGTGGAATAATAATGTTAGTTATAGACATAGGAGAAAGAAATGGAAAACGTTAGTAAGAATCCATTGCATATTAGGATTATTGATGGTATACTTTCTTATCTATTTCCATACTTAAATAATGTAGATAAGAATCGTCAGAAAGAATCAGACTTCGTGAAGAACGTATTTGAAGTAGAGTATGACGAGCAAGGAGAAAGATACTTTGTCTATTGTAAGATTACTGGAATGTCTTACTATATAAAGGAGGAAGACTATGAGCGTGAATTCTCAGGGCGTAAAGAATGATACCGGTAAGTTAAGATATTCGCTACTACCTACCTCTTCTGTAGAAGAAGTAGTTAAGGTATTAATGAATGGAGCAGTAAAGTACGGAGATCGTAATTGGGAACAAGGAATAAATTATAGTCGCGTCTATGATGCAACGCAACGCCATCTAAATAGCTGGTGGGCTGGAGAAGATAACGATGTAGAAGATAATCTATCTCACTTAGCACATGCAGCATGTAATATTCTTTTCCTGTTACATTATTCACGAAGCTTTTACTACAATAAATTTGATGATAGGCCGCCATTTGAAATACCCATTATGCCTATCCTTCCCTAATATCTACGTTTAATATAGGAGGAAGAATGCAGACCTTAGAACTAATACGAATATATAAAATTTCTAATGGATATATAGTACATGATCCATCAGTAGAGACTGATGAATTCTTAGATGATTTAGAATCAGTTGTTAAGTATGTTGCTTCTTTAGCAGGAGACGATATAGATATATATATACTTTTATCTAATTTAGCTAAAGAGCAAAAGGAAATTGCTTATAGTAAAATATCTTTAATTGATTCTGAGTATTCAAATAAGGATACGGAAGGAGAATTAGATGTCGAAGCTGAGTTATAATGCGAATCAGATTGTATTAAATAGGTATTCTAAACGTAATACTTCAAACGTACCCTATGAAGATTGGGATTCTATTTCTCGTAGAGTTGCGGAAACAGTAGGTAAAGCTGAAAAAGGAGAACTCAAAAGAGAATACTGGACTAATATATTCTATGAACTACTAAGTCGCAGAATATTTATTCCAAATACACCTTGCCTAGTCAATGCTGGTAAGCCAGCAGGAGAACAACAATTAGCAGCTTGCTTTGTATTACCTATTGAAGATAGACTAGAAGCTATCCTGGAAACTGCTAAACAAGCAGGATTAATACACCGTAGTGGCGGAGGAACTGGATTTAGTTTTGAAAACTTAAGGCCAGCCGGTGCTGAACTATCTAGTGGGGGTACAGCTTCTGGGCCAGTTTCTTTCATGGAGATCTTCAATACTATTACGGAAACTATTAAGCAAGGTGGTGTACGTCGTGGTGCTAACATGGCGGTCTTACGTGTAGATCATCCTGATATTCTTCAGTTTATTCATATGAAGAATAATCAAACTAGAATGACTAACTTTAATATATCTGTTACAGTAACAGATGAGTTTATGGATGCAGTAGAAGGTGGAGAATGGTATAGAACGAAATTTAATGGAAATGATTGGGATAAAGATATTATTAATCCCTTAACAGGTAATAGTTATGTTCATGATATGTATCATAAGTATCATGTTGGCGCACTTGATGGCGATACTTATACTGGAAAGCTCTACGCTCCTGATGTTTGGCGTAGAATTATAGAGTCAGCGCATAAGTATGCTGAACCAGGAGTTATCTTTATAGATACGGTAAACAAATCTAATCCACTAAAGAATACTCTAGGAGATATTCTTACGTCTAATCCTTGCGGTGAGCAAATGCTTCATGCTTATAATAGTTGTAACTTAGGTAGTATAGATATAAGCAAGTTTGTTACTTCAGGATTCGGTAAGCCTGTTTTTCAGGAGGATTCTTTCTGTGATGCCATACATCGAGCAGTAAGATTTCTGGATAATGTAATCGATGTTTGCGATTGGCCTTTAACGCAAATTGATCAAGTAGTTAAAAGAACTCGTCCTATTGGTTTAGGTATTATGGGATTCGCAGATACTTTGATAAAACTTGGTATTCGTTATGGTAGTGAAGAGAGTAAAGAGTTCGCTCGAAATATAGGTGATATACTTAAGCGATCTTCAATTTTAGCAAGTGTTCATTTAGGTACTGAGAAAGGAAGTTTCCCTGACTATAATCTAAATCGAAGTAATTATCTAACGCAATTCGATAGACTACGTAACTATCAAATTACAACTATAGCTCCTACGGGTACGATAAGTTTAGTAGCTGAAACATCTTCGGGTATAGAACCTAACTTCGATTGGGTTTATATCCGTAAGGATACTATAGGGGAACGCGCTTATCTTCATCCATTAGTAGCTAATCAATTAAAGATTAAAGTAGACTGGCAAGATCCAGATAGTATTATGAAAGCCGCCAAAGAAGCACAAGGTAGACTATATGAGTTGCCGGATTACTTTGTCACGGCTCATGATTTAAGCGCAAAGGAACATGTAGAGATGTTAGCGACGTGGCAGCCTTATATAGATAATAGTATTAGTAAGACTTGCAATGGAGCTAAGTCTGACACCGTAGATGATGTCGATAGTTTATATAAACTAGCATATAAACTTAGATGTAAGGCAGTTAGCTACTATCGTGATGGTAGTAGAGATGGACAAGTATTAACTTCTCTAACAAAAGAATCTGATTCTAAAGGGGGTGATCCAGTATCTCAGCCTGACGGGGCTGCTTCTGCTAAGCCAATCATTGAGAAAAGCGTACCAGTTTTTAGACCAGCGCAATTATCTGGCAAGACATGGAAGTTTAATCTCGAACAAGAACCATTATATATTACCGTAAATCATAATGGTTCTTCTATCTTAGAAGTATTTGCTATTGGGCCTATATCATCTAGCGTAGGTTTATTAATTAGCAAGATGTTACGAGGACGTTTCAGTACTAAAGAAGTAGTAAGTATTCTTAGAAAGAAGAACGGTAATCAAGTAATATGGTTCAATAAAAAATGCTGCACTACACCAGAACAATTGATTGCTGAATGTATTCTACTAACAGAAGAGGAACTTTCATCCTCTTCTGTTTCTCTACCAGTACAATATGAAGCTAAGAATGAAGATAAAGTATTAGGAAAGCAATGTCCATTCTGTCAAGGTGAATTACGTAGAATCAATGGATGTGATCTTTGCGTAGCTTGTGGTGCATCTAAGTGCGGATGAGAAAGGAGGAATATGTGTAGAAACTGTCGTTATGACACTATCCAACATCAACTAAATGAATTACGGATATTAATGGATGATCCAAAAGATCACTGGGATAAAGCTTATCCCTTCCATGAAGGGCCAGATTATATAATCACGGATCATAATCATCAAGTTAAACAGAAGTTATATATGCGATGTGCAAACAGGTTGATCAAAAAAGAAATCAGAAAAAGAGAACAGGAGTTATATAACCAAGCAAAGAGATCTCTTTTCGAGCATAAGTCGATAGACTTGACTGTTCCACTACCTGAATATCAACTAGTGGCAGCGATGGAAGAAGTTCCTGACGAAGTTATAGCATCAGTAGATCCAAGAAATTTCCCAGATGTAGGATTCCGTGACGGTAGATATTATCATCCCTTACCCTTACCATCTACTTTTCCCCGTCAGATTAGTTTTAGTAGATTAGAAACCGAGTGGCAAACTGCTAGATTAAACTTAGCACTTAGAAGACTAAGTGAATCCGTAAGAGAACCTGTAACAGAATTTGTAACGGGATTAAATGAAAGGAGTGAAGAATGATTGATAATATAGCTCTTATCTTAAACAATGCTAAGTTCAAAATTGAAGATCCACTTAGTCAGAGGTGGGAATTTGAATATTTATGGTATAATCTTGGACAAAGTTGCTTTCGTTATACACTTAGAGACGAAAATGGCAAGATACTACATAGGTTAAAACCTGAATGTGGCGATAGATTAGCTACCCAATTTTATAAAGCTTTACAGGAAGCTAATCCATAGGAGGAAAAATGGCCTATAAGAAATATAACTGTACTACATGGGCGCACTTAGTCAGAACATTAAACCAATATCGAATACTATTTAATAGCTATGATAGCTACTGGTCAACAGATTACGGTAGTGTTTTCATTGTAGAAAATGATGTACAAAAACCTGTATATCTTGGCTGTGCTGTTAGATTAATTAATAAGTATTACGAAGATAATAAAATAGAAGAAGAGGAGGCCGTCAATGCCGTATAATGATTTTACGATTCGTGAATTACAGCTAGCATTAAATCAAAACAAAATCCTATTTGACAAAAGCAAAGACACCGACTGGGAAATAATAAATTTCCCGTATAGTGCAAGTTTTATAATGAGATGTCAAAATAATGAAGTTAAATTACTTAGACGAAGTTGCGCTGTACGATTACTAAATGAAATGGAAAAGCGAAAAATAGAGAAGGCTATAAAGGAAAGAAAAAAAATAAATCAAACTAATGAGCAATTATACAGCAGCAATGTTAATCGTGACCTATATTATAATCTATTAAATAATATAGGTCGTACTAATTATGTACAATATACTATATATAACACTACAGGGAGGATTAGATAATGAGCGAATTAGTTCAAGAATTACTTAATCAAATATATGTGCATAAGTTACCAGAAGCTATTACAGAGTATAGGTTCTATAAACCTAGGAGATGGAGATTTGATTTGTGCTATCCAGAGTTAAAGCTTGCTATTGAAGTAGAAGGTGGAACATGGAGTGGTGGTAGACATACTAGAGGCCAGGGTTTTGAAGATGACTGCGAGAAATACTCTATTGCAGCAATAGAAGGATGGAGTATAATAAGAGTTACTGGGCGTATGATAAGAGATGGAGTAGCAATAGATTTATTGCATCTAGCATTTACGCCTTTACATGAAAGAACAAAAGATAATATACTAGTAAAAAGATTTTCAAAGAAAGAAAGGGGAAGCAATGTACGAAAACGTAGACAACCAAGGCTCAGAGTTCAAAGAAATGTTAGAAAAGCTTAGAACTCCTTTACCTAATAAGTTAATTAAACAAAGAATGCAAGGCGGATCAGAGATAGACTATATCACATGGACAACAGCATCTGATATATTAGATCAATACGTATCTAATTATACAGTAGATATAGGTAAAATGTTAGTACTAGGTGACTATGTTGTAATAGAAGTAGGTATCACTATCAACGGGGAACGTCGTGCTAATATAGGCTCTGAGAAGCTATCTCATAAAGGATATGGTGATCCATTTACTAATGCCTTTGCCCAAGCTTTCAAACGAGCAGCAGCATTATGGGGTCTTGCTAGGAATCTATATCAAGAAGAAGATGTTAGTACAATTATTAAAGATAACTCCTTAAAGGTCAAGGAGAAAGGGAGAGAATTAGTTGAAGTAGCATTTAGGAGAGGCTATGATGATGAACGTCTTTTTATGCAACTACTAAAGAAGTTCAAAGAACCTAATCCTTTTAAGTTAACTCTCGAGCAATTAACCACTGCTATTGAAGGTATTAGTAAGTTACCTATCGTGATGGATAATGATCCAGAAGGAGCAACGAATGAATAAAGAAATGGAAATTGATCCGGTATCATTAGGAGTTAAAGTTCAGTATTTGTCTGATGAACTGGATCAAGCAGTAGTAGAGTATAAAGATCATGGTATAAAAAATGCTAAATATACTAGTGCTTATATGGTTGCTAAAGGGAAAGCTCTCCTCAGCGTTGAAGGTAAAAACGCTGAGGAGAGAAAAGCTAAGGTAGATATAATTACTGAACGTGAACTAGAAGATCATCTAGTATGGGAAGCTATCTATAAATATAGTGATCAGAAGATTAGATCACTACAAAGTAAACTTGCAGCACATCGTGTCTTATTACAAGTAGTAAATAATAATAGTTATAAAGCTGATGAACCTGCAATTGATTTAGTTGAGAAAGACAACGAGTGGTCAGTGCCTACTGTAGTAGAAGCTACAGAAGAGGAAGGAGAACTACCATTTTGAAATCAACATACGACAAAGATAAATTAAAAGAAATTTTTAATCTTGAGGATGGGTGGCTTGATAGTGATAGTATTGGTTTTAATCGTAGCTTAAAGCCATTAGCAGAAATACAACTCCAAGCTTTAAGTGAGATAGCTCCTAATCCTAGATTAGAGGCTACTCTTCTTGGAAATATATTAGCTCGTTGGAAATTTAAAAATTTACATGTGGAAGTTATGTTAGGTTTCAATGAAGATTTTTTAGGCGATATAAGTATAATGGCTACAGACAATAAACTAAATCGTTCAGAATATATTCCAGATACTATCATTAACTTCCAGCGTATTCTTAATATTCTTAAAAAATATAAGGAGAGAAAAACTCTAAAGGTTTATTCTTCCCCTGGTGATGGAGAGTATAACTTAAGTTTGAATCGGTTTGTAGAATGAAAGGAGTATAAGATGCTAAAAGGTTTTGGTTGTAGTCATAGCCGTACATTAAATGAATTACCTGCCACCTTTAGGACTTTTAATCAACATCAATTTGATTTTAATAATCCGTCGGTTGATCAAATTAATATAGGTGATATAGCAGTGGCTTTATCCCGTATGCCAAGATTCGGTGGTCATGCTCTGATCGATTATAATGTTGCCCTACATTCATTATTAGTAGCAGCATTAACACCGAATCCGTTTAAGTTAGCTGGATTATTACATGACGGAAGTGAAGCTTATATGGGTGATATAGTAAGTCCGTTAAAACATTTAGATTGTATGGCTGGTTATAGAAGAAAAGAAGAAGAGATACAAGGATTAATCTATGAGAAGTTTCTAGGGATAAATCGTGGCGTTCCTGCTATAGTTAAAGAAGCTGACTATGTAGCTTTCCGTTTAGAGCAAGCTTACTTCTGTAATAGAGGTATATTATCTACGGATGTAAACTTAGTTATACCTAAAGGTATTAATGTAAAAAGTTTCTTTGCGGAAATTAATCAGATTCTATTTGATAATACTTATAAAAAGAATTCAGATACAGAATTCATGAATAAGTTTTTAGAATACGGAGGTTTCTCTGGAGAAATAAAATAAGGGGAGCAATTGCTCCCCTTATTTAGCTTTTCTTTAGTCCTTTAAGATGAGCAACAGCAAGCTCGACTAAAAGATTTAATTCATGCTCGGCCATTTCTGTACCTTGTAGAATTAATGATTGTTTAAGTTGCTCTTTAACTGTAGCGAATTTTTCTTTACCTGGTATATCTTGATCCATTAAGATACTAGCGAAACCTACTGCTTGAGCGAGAGCAAAGTCTACTAAACTTTTACTATGCCTGTTGAATAAGGCTGTAAAAATCTTACGGAAAAAATTAGCGATAGCTGATTTGAATGACATTTAACCTCCATGTGATGCAATTTATACTTGTATTGTATCTCGTATATGTTATAATGTCAATACAATATTAACAAGTAGTTAAAAGGAGAAGACATGCGATTACAATTATCTGGATTATGGTTTAAGGATAGCAAAAACGGTCAAACATACTTAACAGGATCTATCGATTCTGAAAAGATTAAAGAATTAATTAGTTCTATTTCAAACGAAGACAAGGTTTTTATTTCTATATTCCCTAATTCCTACAAAGAAGATGGTGATAGAAAGCCTGATTGGGTATTATATATTAATACAGCCGAGGATACCAATAGTAGTAAATCTAAACCAATTAGTAAGCCGATGACTAAAAGCATAGAAAGAATGGGTAGTAATGTTGTATCAATCAAAGCTAAATACGCAGTAGATGAGAGTGACGAATGGTAGTTCGTATTACTAAAGAGATGGGGTTAAATTGTATGGCAGAACTTTGCCATGAACAATGGTCGCACTGGATGCGCTATCTCTTTAGTAAGTGTACTTACTATCCCGACGGAACAATTACTATACCATTTGAATTAGCTAATAGATGGATTAGACAATCTGAAACGCCTTACAGTTTACTTCCATTAGAAGAACGTCAGTCAGATAAGGAGCAAGCTATGAAATTTATAGAGCTATATAAGTTATTATATAATAGTAGATTCGATGGGTTTGAAATGGACTCGTCATAAATAATAGAGGGGGCTTAAGCCCCCTCTATTATTTTCTGTCTTACTGTCTCACCATATAGCCTACCCACTTTGTGTCCATCTTCATGAAAGAAGTTAACCGGCTCAACATGGAATCTATCGTTAGGGTAATACTCAATATAAGTAAATCCTTGACTCCAGTTTGGATGATGATCATACTCAGGACTTAAATCACATAGGCATGGGTTAGCCCATACTTCATTAACTTCTCCAGTGTATATCCGATGATAAGATACATTACGCTCATGATGATGTCCGTAGATTGCTGATACACCTAGTCGATTATACTTCTGATTAGGATGTCGTCCTGGTATTTCATTTCCATGTAGATGATAGAGTCCACCTATTTTTTTCTTCTCGTTGTTATCAATCCATTCAATATTTAATTCATCAAGGTTTAATAAACTAGATAGTTCTAACGCTCTTAACGAGCGTAGTTCTCTAGCTCTTGAGTTAAGATAACGGATTAATCTAGTCTCATGATTCCCTTCACGGAAATAAATACGACTATTAGGTGCTGCTACCCTGATCTCTTGTAACCTATTGAATCCGTAATCAATTTCTTCTTGCAGTGTTTCTTTTCTTCTAGGATCTTTTTCCCAGTGGGAAACCCTGTACATATCTAAAATATCTCCGCCAAGCCAAACGATTGAGGGATTTAATTTACGGATATATTGTAAGAGTAATTGATAAGCAGCTTTATCTTCAAATGGGAAATGAATATCACTAGCAAAGATTTCTGTATAAATTCGCATCGTTCCCCTTATGTTAAATGCAGTTATTTTTGCGCCCTTAATAGAGTTAATACTCCACCCCAAGCCATATAAGCAAACCCACTTAGAGTTGCATCATTCAAAGAAACCATTGCAACAGTTAGTATTGTAGCAACAATAATAAGTCCAATGAGTTGGATTAAAAATAGTTTATCTTTATCTTCCATTTTATCCTCTTGTGAGAAGTTTGTCAAACACTTCACTTCGACTTAATACATCGGCTGCATAATTCTTACCAGTAGTTACACTATCTGAATCTTGTCCAGCACGAGATACTTTAATCACTTTAGTAAGAGATCCATTGTATCCAGAAATCGCAGGCTTCCATAAGTTAGGAACTAAGCCACCAAGTTTCTCATTCACCATATTCATATTAAACCGTAAAAGATTAGCTGCATAATCTATATTAGATTCTGGATCTAAGCCCTCTTGATTTTCTTTAATAAACTTAGAATGGTATCTATCATCAATCTGCATAAGACCTCGGCCATGTCCGCCATCACCTTTAATATTACGCATATTAGTCTCTCTTGAAGCGATTGCCAGTAAGATAGATAACGGAATAGAATATCTAGTAGATGCTTTCCTGAAAAACTCTAACCATCCATTAGCCTTCGCTCTATTCAATTGAGATAATAAATCACTTTGTTTCCATCCGTATTGTTGACTAGTCATCTATTTTATACTCCTTCTTCCATGCTTCATCTATCATAGGTTGAACATGGTTAATGTATTGCAAGAACCGCCAGATCTGTACTCTAGTTAAAATAACTTTCTTATCTCCACCTGGATCTTCTTTATTATCTTCATAACGGATAATTAAAGCATCTGGTAGATCCTCATAGGTTAACGTAAGTAATTTAGTTTTAGTAGGCACCTCAATAGTAAAACGAGGTGGAGTATCTTCGATTAAAGTTTTAATTCTTGATATGCTGACTAAATGGGAAATGACGATTTCATCTTTTGTTTTGGTTTCTTGACAAAAGCAAGTTACAGTAAACATAAGAATTACTAGCAAGGATAGTAAAATCTTTTTCATATATATCCTTTCTTCATTGCATCTTAGACCAAGCTTCAATTATAAGAACGATAATAGCTGGAATCGCTCCAGCTATTCCCCCGTATGTTGCAGCTTTTGTTTGAAGTCTTGCAATTTCAATATTAATATTAACTAAACTTTTTTTTATGTCTTTGAGATCTTGGGATAATTCAACTAGTTTCTCATTGACATATTTTTCGTTTTGTTGCCAACTCATAAGTTACCTATTTTTTAAGACGTACTCTAAAGATTAACTCACCTTTCGAGTTTCTGGCTAATTCGTAATCCTTACGACTTACTTTAAGATTCGCTGCTGCATCTGCTTCAACTCGATCAGCGATTGCTAGTGCTAGCTCGTAATCTTTTTTCTTATCGTTTAGATTCTGAAATGCTTTAGTTAATAGATCAGCATCTTCTGTTAATACTACTAACTCTTGAGTAGTATCTACTGTAGATGCTACGGATGGCTTAGTTTGACTATAGGATAATACTCCTACTCCTATAATAATAATTAAACTTAATACCAATGCGGGAACTTTTCTCATATAACTCCTTTAGTAATCAATAATTACTAAATTATATCAAATAAGATAATAACTTGCAAGTATTTTATTTAGCTGGCGGGTCTTGCCATTGAGAAACTTTCTCAGGTAAGTTAATTAACTTACCGTAGTGTAGAGATAATATTAAGGTCATAATATCTTTCTTTAACTTATCGATAAGTCCTGATATATCGATCTGTAATTCATCTCCAAATTCTTTATTAATAGCTTCTTTATCAACTAAACCTTTCAATAATAAATCTAAGGATTGATAATTGATCCCAAATTGACGTAGATCAAATGTATTAAAACTGTCATCCGTTTTAATACCAAATTTAATTAAAGCGTATATCTGCTGTTCGTCTATATGAAAAGATTGTAATTCCATATCTTCAGCCACTAGTTCAATTTTATCCGTAGGTGGTATCTTCATTATTACTCCTTAGTAAGTATAGTATCTTGGTAACTCTATGATACCAAGTGTATGTAAGTCTTCGATACAAGCATACGTAAATGTATCGACAATTGCTTGAGTATCTAGTATTTCCTGTAATCTAGTTTCCTTGCTTTTGCCACCATCTAATTTGCCGGCATTAGCAGCTTGAGTTAAAGCTAATTCAATACTAGCGAAACTTAAATTCACGGACTCTAGTATTCCTATTTCGTTAAAAGTCTCGCCTGAAAGAAATCCAATAGCTATTATAATTTTATACTTCAAGGGATTATAACTAATCGTAACTTCTTTCAGTCTATAATGCGTTGGCTTGATAGCTAAGTCCAATGATTCGGGTAATAGTCTCATTATTATTCCTAGTTCTGGAATTTAACCCACATAGGGTTAAGTCCTGAATTTACTGGAGTTAATGCTCCAGTGGTAGATGGTAACGCACCGCTTGATGCGCTATTTGCCGCAGTAGCGAATACCGTAATATCCGCATTTGCAATATCCATTGCGGTACTATTTAATGCAGTGAATCCCGCATACCGCATTGTCGTATTTTGTGTAGTATATGCAAATAGATATACTCCTGCGTTAAGCGTTACTGGGCTACCTAAAGTAACGCTCTTAATTCCAGTACTGGTAGTAGAAATAGTACCACTGTTTACTAGTAGAGTATTTCCGTCATTACTATAAATTCCAAATGATAAATTATTACCAACACTACCTGTACCGACAGACATATGTACCGTAGATACTTGAAGCATTCGATCCAAAGTAAAACGAACAATGTAGACTGTATTAGTACCACCGGAAGCACTAGTAGTAAAAGTACCGCCTGCGGGTAATATATCTCGTTCACTTACTATGTAGTCATCTGTTAATGCAGACATACCGGCTGCGGTTGCCCATTTAACGCCAGTACTTTCCGCAGTATCTACTGTTAGTACTTGCCCATCTGTACCAAGTGAACGCTTAGTTAGTGTTGTCGATGCACTAGCAACTAAAATATCCCCTTTTGTGTAAGTTGTCGTATTAGTGCCGCCTCTATCTACAGCAATTGCTGTAGCCGACCAAGTTCCACTTGTAATATTTCCAACTCCAGCTAAAGAAGATAAGCTTGTTACCGCAGTATTAACTAAAGTTCCGCTTGTTGGAAGTGTGACGTTAGTTGCTCCAGTGCTAGTTAATGTAATACTATTCGCGCCGCTTGTAGCGAGCGTTGAACTGTTAGCCAGTGTTAACGTGCCACCTGTAGTAGATGTTATAGTTAATCCGTTGATAGTTTTATTTGTTAAAGCTTCCGATCCTGCTAAAGTTGTAAGTGTTCCTGATGTAGGTAATGTTACATTAGTAGCTCCAGTGCTAGTTAATGTAATGGAATTAGCGCCGCTTGTAACAAAGTTTCCACCTAGAGTAATTGTTTTACCTGTATTATCGACACCTGTTCCACCATTAGCTGCACTAACTTGACCAGTAATACCAACCGTAATCGAACCAGCCCCATTAGTAATACCAATATTAGTACCACCAGTTAATGTTGCAGCTACTGGATTACTACCAGTATCCCCGATCAGTATTTGACCATCTGTTGCTGCTGCTGTAGCTTTTATATCATCCGAGCCATTACCAAAGATAAAACTATTAGCTGTTAATGCACCGCTAGTGTGAGTAACTGTACCAGTTCCCATTCCTGTTACTGCAATCGTAATAGAATTAGCACCATGCGTTACGCTTATATTACTACCAGCAGTAATAGTTTTATATTCTAATCCATTAGCCGCATTATTAACGCCCAGTACTTGATTTGCAGTACCAATGCTACTTAATCCTGAACCGCCGTTAGCAGTTGGAGTTACGCCAGTTACATGAGTAGCCGAAGCTAAATTAACTTTGCCCCATACTACATCAGTGCCATCGTTGATTAAAATATTATCATTTGTATCTATCGGTAATCGTTTCCAAGTAGTAGATACTTCTTGTCCTGTTATTAAATCTCCACGCACTACAGTGCCGGCTGTTGTATCTGTATGCGCTGTAGATAACAGAGCATGTCCGCCAACCGTAGGTACACCGTTTACCCAATTTCCAGTACTCCATATTAAAGCTTGACCCTCGGATGGTGTTGTAATAGTTGTTCGTAAAGCGGTATCACCAGTACCGCTAGTATCTACCCAAGTAGTCAGATTAGCTGCGGATAAAGTTTCATCTGTATAAGTGACATCGATCTTATTGCTACCATTTGACGGTATATATCCACCAGCTATACCTTTATTAGCTACAAGTTCAGCTACATCTTCTGTAGCGATAGTCTTTCTTGTAGGAACGGAAGTTGTAACATATAACTTACTTCCATCCCATTCTAAGCTATGAGCTACTGGAGTAGTTAATAAAGATCCAGCCTGGAATTTCAAGGGTGCTACTGTTGTAGTATTTGCAGTTAATGTTAATGTATTATTTAATGTCTTCGCTCCACCAATTGTTTGAGTAGTAGAGTTAAGTAATCCTCGTGCTGCTGCACCAGCATCAGGTAGATTAAATGTATGGGTCGATGTAGTAGAACTAATATTAAAATCACTGCCACTTGTACCAGTTGCAAAAGTTTGAGTAGCCGCAGTTAATCCATTTAGACTAGTAATACCACTACCACTTGGAGCTTGGTTAATCCAATTGCCACTTACGTAAACTAACTGATCTCCATCGCTAGGTGTAGTAATAGTTGATAAGATAACTGTACTACCACTACCTGATGTGCCATTAGCATCAGTTAAATCTGCTAATCCTATTAGTTCCGTGATATAAGAAGCGGCTGTCAGTTTTCCGGCTGTTAATCCAGGATATGTGGTATCTTTATTAGCGATTAGTTCTGTAACATTAGTAGTTGCAATAGTTAATCGAGTCGCACTACTAGGTGTAAAAAATAAATTAGTTCCGTTATATTCAATTGTATGTGCTGTTTGAGAACTTAATAGTGAACCATTCTGAAGAACAATAGGAGCGATACTCGTTGTACCTGCTGCCAAATTAATACTGCTTCCGAATGTAGTTGTACCTAATAAAGTTTTATTACCACCAAGACTTTGAGTAGTAGAATTAATTAATCCTCTTGCTGAAGAGCCAGCGTCAGGTAGATTAAATGTATGAGTATCAGAACTACTACTGATATTAAAATCACTGCCACTTGTACCAACTACTAAGAACTGTGCGCCGGCAGTTAGTGAATTGATAGATGCGATTCCACCACCGCTACCACTAATAGTAATATCTATTTCCGTACCATCATCTACTATAGATGTAATACCAGTTCCACTGAAATTAATTATAGGTCTAGTACCAACGGATGAACCAGCGTTTTTAACATTAATTAATTGTCGAGTACTATCAGCTACTACGGATAAAGTTCTATCCGAACTGAGATCTCCGCCGCCTGTTAAGCCTGTACCAGTTTGTACTTGGCGACCAGTTGTAACTAAAGTAGAACCACCGCCAGAAGTAGATAAGCTAGGCTGTATCTGTATTTTATTATTTCCAGAATCATCTGTTATAGTATAAGTAAGCGCACCGTTATTCAAGAACTGGATAGCTTTACGTGTACCTACTACACTACCACCGTTATTTTGTACATCGATCTTCTGAGTAGTAGTATCATTAACTACGGATAATGTTCGATTAGCTGATAGATCGCCGCCTCCAGTAAGACCTGTACCGGCAGTAATAGTCCTACCCGTTCCTACTAGAGTAGCTGATGCGGTTGGCGATGTAGATAAAGTAGGAGTTATTTCAATTCTATTATCTACTCCGTCATCAACTATACCAAAAGATAATGCTCCATCATTTATAAATTGAATAGCTTTACGTGTACCTACTACACTTCCGGCATTATTCTGTACGTCTATTCGCTGCGTTGTACTATCGGCTACTACGGATAATGTACGATCTGCTGATAAATTACCGCCGCCTGTTAAGCCTGTACCTGTGCTAATACTACGACCTGTTCCAACTACTGTAGTTGCTGAAGCCGGAGAGGTTGCTATCGTAATATCAGTAGCATTAGTACCTGCGTTATCAGTTGCAACTAAAGCTGGAATAAAGTTTAGATTAGTACGAGCAGTTAAACTTGATCCGTTATTCTGAATAGTATGTCCGCCACTTCCACTCCCGCCTGCGATAACAATATCTATCTCAGTTCCATCATCAGTAATAGAACTAATTCCGCTTCCACTGAAATTTAATATTGGTCGAGTACCAACTGAACTGCCAGTATTTTTTATATTAACTAGTTGTCGAGTACTATCAGCCACGACAGATAAAGTTCGGTCTGTTGATAAGTTACCGCCTCCAGTTAATCCTGTGCCTGTGTTAATAATTCTACTACTATCTACACCGCCAGTTAGTGTCACTGTTACTTTACTGCCTGTATCAACTACAGAAGTTACAGCACTACCCGTAAAATTAATTATAGGTCTAGTGCCAACAGATGAACCGGTATTTTCTATATTTACTAACTGTCTAGTAGTATCAGCTACTACAGAAATAGTATTAGTAGATCGATTTAATCCAGTACTAAATGTAAGCGCATTTTCCTTAGCGTTAAATAAAGAAAAATTAGCGGCGGTTAAGTATCCATCCTGACCAGCCGTAGCCACAGGTATAGATACATTAACGCCGCTTAAGCTTAAAGGGGAGACAAAATTATAATTACTGGCGACAATTGCATTTATCTTACGATCAATAGTCTCACGATCGTAAGTTTGTATATCTTGAGGAGATGGTATACCTGCTTGATTATACTGCGCTATTTGATCCCAACTCGTACAAGTACCGCTACCACCACATCCACTAGCAAGTCCATCCCATATAGGCTTTACGGAAAAATTACTAAATGGTTCGTATGGCCCAAGTCTTACACCAGTAGAGCTAAAGAAGTAAGCCGTGTAACGACCTGAGCTTCCAGCCATAGGATTAGTATTACTATCAATAGTTCCACTAGCGATAGTAACTGTACTACCAGTTACCGTAAAAGGAAAACTATAGTAAAAGCCACCTGTCTGACTAGGATTTCCAGCCGATACAATAGTTCCATTACTGGCGGTAAAAGTTCTATCTGCATATACTCTAACCGTTCCACTCGTTGCAGAGTATCTCCAGTTAGGTATTTGCTTAGATTGAATAGTAATTTCAGTAGCATTAGCCACGCTATACGTGGCTAATAAAAAAGCTACTAAAGTGAGAACTTTCTTTAAGATTCCCATGTTATCCTTACGCTGGTTCTATAATTAACCAACCGATGATGCTAGTATCAGTGCCACTTGAACTAGTAATAGTAAAGCTAGTCCCTGCGCTTCTTGCTGAAACTTTAACAAATCCAGCAGTACCAGCAGTAGTTTGATGAGTTAAGATAATAATACTATTAGCAGTAACCTTAGTTGTACTTACAACAACTTCACCACCTACTAAGGTTGCAGTACCAGCAGTAGCATTTGATCCAGTTTTAATCTTAATTCCTTTTCCTGCAGTATTAAGAATTAAATCACCAGATTGTAAGTGAACATCGCCTGCTGCTGCATAAATAGCATAGTTGTTTGTTCCGCCAGATATAGCGCCTAAGTATACACCGTATACGTTAGTTGGAGTTACATCACTAATAGTAGGTGCATTAACCCGTAAACCAATAGCACTAGTTACTGTTCCGCCTGTTGCTCCAAAATTAATATCAGTTGCTACGATTGTAGTTACTGTTCCTAAAGCACTAGTTGCTGTTACAGATAAACCTGAGACAGTAGTTACAGTAGTATGAGTAACATTACTAGATGATGCAGTAATTGCATTAATAGTACCAGCAGTTCCAGTTCCTGTACCAGAACTATTAAAACTTGCACAGATACTACCAGCACTAAAATTCTGTGCGCTATTAGTTTTAACCATCCCGTAAATAGCAGTATAAGTTCCACTTGAAGCGGCTGTTGGTACAGCATTCACGGATATATCCAGCGCTCTTTGATTGCCAGAAGTTTCATTTATTGTCCAACTTACTAACCAAGGTTGTACAATATGAAACGCATTGTTTGTAGCCATAGCTCTATAAACCTCATTGCTTATTAAGCGTTTAATATGTTAATCGATAAGTGTTATACTCTCTCTTGGTAGACTACTCTAATAACACCACTTCCGTTAAAGTGAAGGCTACTTAACGCATATCCTTCTCCTGTATCAGTAAATCTTTCGTCAACTTGAATTGTATAGCTTGTTGCATTAGCTAGTTTCTTGAAAGCAGTTGTAGTATCTACTGTTCCGACACTACCAGTTCGAGGGCCGAATTTAATAAATACGTCACTACCACTTTCATTTTCAATAGTAATCTTTCTGGCGTATCTATCTTCTACGATTTCATTGTCAGTAGAAGCTGAGCCGCCTCCAGCTTTTAATGGAGTAAAAGCTCTAACTGCGCTACCAGTTAATGTAATAATAATTGGAGTCTCTACTATTCTGGACATTATCGTGTACCTCCTGCAGTGAATCTATTAATTGCACCTGCGCCTAATTTAGATAATGCACTACCTGGAGCAAATGAACCGGCTACATCTAAGATTCCTTTTAGTCCGCCTAAAAATCCACCAGTACGTTGAGTACCTTGAAGTAAATTGCCGGACATGAGTTTATATTTATCTAAGTCATACATAGATTTAGTATTGTTATAGTTCTGCATATTATCTCTATCAGCACGATTTAATCCAATTAAATACTGAGAGCCTTGCATTCCCATATCAGCTAGGGTATTCATTGTATCCCTATCTGAGAATCTATTTTGTTCTGTTAGAAGTGCGTTCTTAAAAGAATCATTATACATTCCTGAGCCTGCATAGCGAGCAGCTATATCACGACCCATTAATTCTTTATTGTTCGCAGCATCAGCTAATACTCCTGAACGAATACCTGCCCCTAAGCCAGTATCATAAAAACCTTTCTTACCTTTTAATAATTGTCGTGCGTCTTTACGAACTACTTTCTCTCCGGCTCCTGGAACATAACCTCCGAATTGGAGTCCGCTAATATCTTCATTCAAATCTTTTATTCCTGGAACTGTACTCCAGCCGCCAAAGAACCCCATAGTAAACCTCCGTCCTACTAATAGTAGTAGGGTTATCTTAGCACACTATATATAGTGGTGTCAAGATTTATCCTGTAGCTACTATAACCTGATTATCAATACCTTGGTTTCGTCTCCAAGGTAAAATTAAAGATGATGAGAATGGTGCAAATCCTACACCAAACTGGGATTGCCCAGGGAAATTGGGCGTAGCGCGATTAAAATAATATACTATGATTTCCAAGAAACCCGTTTGAGTTCCGTCAGAAATAACACCACCGAAATTTCCATTAAGGTCATTAGCTATCTGTACTGGTATATCGTTATAGGTTGGGATTCCAGCGCTATAAGTAGTCTTATCTACATTATAGAAAACAGAAGAAGCTAATCCATTATCTATATAGATTAGATCATTATCGAAATTACCTGAATCAAATGTCTGGAAAGTTGTTGGATTATTCGGATCCCAGTAGTAATTAGTAAAGGGCGATACGGTAGCTTGAAATCTAAATCTAATCCTAGTTAAGAAAAGAGTTTCAATATTAGTAGTTGGTGGTTTAGACTTTACACGTAGCCCTTTCAAATTCCATCTACCACGAACTACTCTAGTATTAGGTACCCAGTCTGGTGGCCCAGGATCTACATCCCCGGTAACTAAAGTAAACTGACCGCTTGTAAGTTTAGTGCCGCCTGCACCTACAAGCTCAGCGAAGTATTGTAAAGTAGAACGCTTAGGATGCTGTACGATAAATGGTACTGACTTCATACCAGTACTTTGGAAAGTATCATCGTCAAGTAATCTCTCGAATCCAACTAACTTAAATGTTGATTCCGTATTCTTCTTACCCATTAAGTTCATACGTTTAAGTGTAGCTGGCGGATTTGATTGAGTAAAAATAACAGGAATTAAACTGTGACGTTCATCTTGACTTTGCACTCCAGCCGCATTAATCTGGAATCCAGTAATTCCCCCCAATGATTCCGTTAAACCTCCAGCCTGGAAATTAACTGCCGCACCTGTACTATTAATTTGCCCACCAGCATTAGAACTAATATTCTTTACCCATGTATACTGCTTACCTAGACGAAGATCAAATTCAAAATCGATAAACGTTGCAGTCGAATCTACTTTACTTGATTGCCTAATACGATCACTAGTATCCCCAGTTCTACGTACTACGCATGTCATATCTGTTACACCTACATTACTAAATGTATCTAATTGATTAGCCGCATTAGCGAAGATTCGTAATACTACCCTAGCTCGTCCCGCAGTTGCATCAGTATCAATTGTATTAATTACTAAAAAAGTAGTAGATGTAGATGGAGAACTAGGCGGTAATGTTGGTGGCGGTACTGCTGGATCTGAACCGGTATTTAATATATACGGTGTTGATTGGTTATGAATAGGACTTCCAACTGATGCGCCACTAGCTCCTGTAATAATAGGATAGTAGTTCATCGTTTTATTCTGAGGATGCTTTACGAACAGTTGAACAGTTTTAGGCCCAGGCGTACTGAACGTATCTTCTTCTTTAAGTACTTCAAACGCTACTAGTTTATAAGTAGGTTGAGTACTTTGTTTACCGAATAAGTTCAAGCGTCTAACGAATACTGAAGGAGTTGGCTGAGTAAAGATAACTGGAATAAAACTATGGCGTGGATCTTCAATAGTAACATTAGCTGTATCAATACGGAAATTACTATTGCTAATTCCGCTTAAGTCTTCAGTTCTCGATCCTGCCCGGAAAGAAACTGCGCCGCCGGTTGATCGAATCTGACCGTCACCATTACTAGAAATATTCCGCACCCAATCAAATAACTTACCTAATCTAAGGTTCACTTCTATATCAGTAAAAGTGGCATTAGGATCAGGCGTTGCTACTATCTTGATTGGATCAACAGCCGTTTCTCCATTCTTACGGAATACTGCTGTGACTTGAGTAACATTTACCTGACTCCAAGTTAATCCACTAACCGTGCTAGTATTATTAGCATCAGCAAATATCCTGGCTATAATCCTAGCATCTGCACCACTAGTATCAGTATTAGGTTCATTTACTAATAAGTAGGTCGAACTTAGACTTGGACTAGATGGTATAGTTGCAGGTGAACCGTCTCCAGTATCCCCATCTGTCCTAGTAGGAGAAGTGACAAACGCATTACCGATTGCCCTAATACGATAGAAGTATTGTATTCCGTTAGTCTTCTTCTTATGTTGTACATCAAATCTTACAACATAAGTTCCAGGAGAATTAAAAGTTGCATCGTCGGCTAATCGCCATTGTATAATCTCGATAAAGTTTGCGTCATTAGGACGCTTTCTATGTAACTCTATATTCTTTAATAAGACTGGTGGATTAGGTTGAGTAAACATACATTCAACCGTTGAATGTCTTTCATCTACTCTAACGATTGTTGGTATTTCTAATATTAAAGTTAATGGATTAGTATTACCTGCGCCTGCAATAAATGGAATATCAACTAGATTACTCTTCTTAGTAGAACCTTCTCGTTGTAGTAAGGCACGTTTAATAACATATCTCTTACCTAAGCGAAGTCCTCTAATTGTAATAATTGTAAATGTAGCTCCTAAGTCAGCAGGATCTATTGGGCCGCCATACAACGGAAGTTTATTATCTTCTGATGGATCATCTGTACTTCCACCGCCACTTGCTTTTTGTTTTCTAATTCTAATAAATGCACTATCTGCGCCAGTCTCTAAAAACGTTTTACTTCTAGTTGGATCAGCATAAACTCGAATTTGAGTTCTTGTATCTGCTTCATTTGTATCATCATCCGGAGCATTCTCAATTATGTCAGCTAAGATAGGATCAGCAGGTGCTGGGAATTCTGTACTAAATACTCCACCCTGAGTAACTATTCTTAATGGTTGGTCTCCATTACTATCTCTACCAGCAGCTACCAGAACGGCACGAAAATTAATAGATGCTATATCTTTTCTTGTCTGAGCTTCAAATGTATATACTCTATTAGCTCCAGATGAAAAAGCTCCGTCATCATCAAGAGTTCTTTGACGATTAAGGACTTTCCAAGTTCCATTTGCTCTTTGCTTTTCAAATCTAACTGCTTTATAAATGTATCCACCAGTCTGACAATCTTCCATGAAGACTGGTTGAGTGACATCTAATGTTAATGTAGCATGACGAGGATCTTCAGCTACGACTGTAAAAGTTGTCCAGAACATTGGATCAGTTGCAAAGTTATCGAAGTTCCTATTGCTGCCAGCAGTAAATTCTACTGTACTATCTGGAGTTACAGTTTCTTTAGAAGTAGCATTAGTTAGAATATTTCTAACCCATTGATAAACTTTACCTAACGGAAGATTTATTTCTAAATCAATTTGGGTAGCTGTAGGATCAACTAAAGGCCCACCTATTTTAATAGGTTCAGCCGCCATATCATTCTTCTTTTTTATGACAGCGTATACATCTGTATATCCTCTATCTTCAAAACTCTTATCAGTTGAACCACCGTTATTTGTCGATAGAGCTTTAATAGTAAACGTTGTCTTAGAATCAATCGCTTCTGTCGTTTGATCTACTTTATTACATAATAAATCTAATGAAGGCTTAGATGCTCTAGCTTCATCGCCATTAATATCAAAGTAAAATTCATCATCACCTGGAGTATTAACAGCTAGTACTTCTATAGGTACAGTAGCTGAATCAGATAGGGGATCTTCATCAGGATTCTTTACCTTATCTCCGCTAATATCTTCGCCAACTAATTTAATTAATTGAAATCTATTTCTATCTTTTTCATCTTCACTGGAATCTCTTTCATGTCGAATAGGAAAAGGCCCGATCTCTCCCTCGAAGATTCCACTACTGCGTTCTATGTCTGTTATATCAAAAGCAAATCTTTGCTTACGTTGATTAATCCGAGCTTTAGCTGAAGTATCGTCTTCACTACCAATAATCTTATTCTGATTTTTCCTAATAACGATAATAATTAAACGTTCTAAATCCGCAGAAATATTCTCTACTCTGACGCTAACGAAAACACCTTCAGGTTCTGTTCTTTGTGCAATCTTAAAAGGTAATGCAGGCGTAGGAATACCAAGACCATTTAGGTTCATTTGAGACATCTCAGTTCCCATCTGACTGATCTGGTCTTGGATACTACCTATTGCAATATTAAGAGCTTCAAAAGAAGCATTAGTTAAACGGTCGCGTTTAACTCTACCTGATAATGCCATTATTTTTTATCCATTACGTTAGGTGTATAGATCATCCTAACTTCAGTATTGTAAACGTATTCATCAGGATTAGTACCTGATAGTTTTATAGTATAAGATCGACACTGAACATTAGTTCTCTGCCATATAGTATACCGATTACCAGTGCCACTGTCAGTTAGTAAGCCATTAGGCGGAACATTATTACTATCAAAATCTATATGCAATTGACCAGAAAATGAAGCAGCATCTACAACACATCGAAAGCCTATAATAGTTTTCCTGTCAAACGACTGAGGTTCATCTTGCCAAGCTGGTATTACGTACCAATCAGGATTAGCTGCTCCTGCTTCCCATCCAAAGAGTACATCATCCATTGAGATATATAATCTACCTTGAAACGTAATAGCTGCTTTTACTGTACCACTAGTATTAAGTTGTACAGGACAACTCCATATATCAAGTGATCGCATATATGGTACAGCAATATTACCGTGCATATAAACAACCATATCGTAAACTGGATCGTAGCCTACTACAACATTAGCCGCTACCCAACCATTCTTACGGAAATATTCTCTTACTGGTAATGCGAATGAAGTATCTGGATCTGCATTACTACTTAATCGTACTGGGCCAGAATCTGAAGTAAACGCATAGAATTGCGAGTCAGCAAAACATGCACCATGCTTACCTTGTATACCAGTTAAAGGCCAAATAGCTCTAGGTAGAATTGGCTGCGTTGAAGCACCGGTTAATACTAAAGATTGTAAACTATTCTTAGTCCAGAGGAGTAATTCACCTTCTTGTTGCCGTGCAATAAATCCGATAACTTGTTCTAATGGATTTAGAAATGTAGTGGATAATACTGGATAACTTCCAGGATCTGTTGGTAATGAAGGGGAGATACCATTGCCGCCAAAGCTACCAATGATAACCATATATCCGCCAATCGGAACAACGTATTGTCCCGTTGGTGGAATATTATGATCAACCGGTGGTTGTAATTGTTTTAAGTCTTTATTCTGCCACTCAACTTCAATTACTTGACCACTTGAACCTTGCGTTGCTGGTACATCTTTTAAGAAGAAGTATGGGCCAACGCTTCCTTGATTCATAAAAGTTCCGTATATACTCCATTGATCGAATGTATCAGGATCATTAGCGGCTGGAACAGGTGGCATCGTCAGTTTAATTTTCTTACCACTTACGGAAATAATATCTGATGGAGGCGATCCATTAGATTCTTCTGCACTAAAACTTCTTTTCTTAGTAATAACAATAGAGTAGGTTCCTTTATTAACTCCAGCAGAACCTTCTTCTATTTTAACGGTTGCTGCTCCATTAATCGCAGGATTCTCTAATTTAGCTGGAGCTTCTAGTCCAGCGTTATAAGTCTGACCATTTAATAAATATTTTAATCTGCCAGCACTACCACTAGCGCTAACTGTAGTTCCTTCTACGAAGATAGCTCCATCTGATATGTAGTATAATGCGCTTTCACGAAAAGGAACAACTGAACCTTTTCCACGAACTACTCCAATACGATCATCTACTAAGTATAATCTTTCTCCACCAGCATTAAATGGTGGGCCAGCGCCTAATCCTTTAGCAGATTTAACGACACCTGGCTCTAAGAATAATATATTAAGACCATCTCTAGCAGAATCAGGAATCCTAGTTGGGCCAACTAGTCCAGCGTTCGGCCAAAAACCACGGTCAAAGTTAATTGATTTACTTGTAATAACTGCCATTTTATATTGCCGTAATAGGTGGAGCTTCTCCAGTTAATCGAGGATTAGTCCTACTTACTAATAGTTTCTCTCTAGCCATATCCGCTAAGGTTTGCAAGAACTCATCTTCAAACTCAGGAGCAAGATTAGCAAAGGTTTGATACGCACAGGCAAGTCCAGTAATCCCACCAGTTAACGCTTCTCCCGCAGCATTAGCTGCATATATAACAGGACTACTAGAATTTCCACCTAGTACAGTATAGAAACCTAACTCTGCTGAAAACTTAGGATAATATAAATCGTCTATAGTTGGAACGTAATTCAATGGGCTAGTATAACTACTATGCTTAACTGTACCAGTTGCACCGCCTTTGATACTCTCGCCCATTAATGAGTTTCCTAAAGCAATAGCTCCTAAACCAGTAGTACTATCACTAGCTAATGTTGCAGTAAATGTAGTTTGTAGCATTCGCCAGCGATCACTCTTCATTGCTTGATCACAAACACTCTTAGCTGCCTCTTCAATCATGGATTCCACATGATCAAGATATAGCCCTGTCTTTTCTTCATCAGCACCAGGACAAGCCATTGCCCAAGCTTTGAATGCGTATTGTGCTTTTGTTAATGGAAGTGCCATTATGGATTACCTTTGAATGGAGTGACTGCTGGTAAGTAAGTTGCTCCTTTACGGATCATATCTAGGATAGCAACTTGCTGATTGAAGAAGTGACTAGCCGCTTCAACATTAGAACCTTCTTTAGGGAAGAGAATAGCTAAAGCTCCTGCAATAACTGCGTGGACATATTCTGGTGGAGAAGCTAATGTACCTCCTCCTACTTCATAAGTAACAACTTCTACTTGTGCAGTACTACCAATAAAATTAAAAGTATTACCCTGAATACAATAGTATCCATTCTTAGTATCATTGCTAATAGTATTAGGATTACGTTTCTTAGTACTTAAATTACCGGGCGTAGTATGGACACCTTCGCGTCCATCAACTAAAACTCCACCATTAAAGTTCCCAGTAATCTGTCCGCCGTCACTAATACTAACTAATTCAACGTATTGCGATCTAGCTCTATGTCCAATAGTGTCGATTATAACGCCGATTACAGTTTGATCGGCTGCATCTACAGCATCATCAATTTCCCCTGTCGTGAATAATGGCACGGTTGATGTGCCATATACTCCTGGACTAGCGTTTAATACCGCAGTAACTAAGTTAACTACTTCTGACTTGGTTAGTTGGCTCATCTATCCACCTAATCACAGTACATTTACCATGTCCGTGAATATCTAATAACTCTTCAAAGTTCCTATAAAGACCTATCGAGCCTGTAGTTGTTGTCCATTGAATAACGCATTGACCATCTGGTAAAACCAGTCCTTCAGCAACTTTTCCTGTACCACTAATTGTATGTACGTCAGTCTTTCTCCATAGAATAAAACGTCGAGAAAGATAAGTTATCTTGTCCAACCAGAACCTCCCGGTCTAAAAGGACGACGTAAGCGAGTATCGTTATGCTTTCTGGACATACGGAAATGATCAAATACTGATTCAAGTCTAGTTAATTCCATAGTTAATATACCCTGATATTGACTAAACATTTCCGTATTATAACCACAGCGCGGTAATGCAATCAGAGCAGTCGCTACTGCTAACATATCATGGAACTGAGTCATTAATCCTGGTTCTTCTGCAAAAGAAGGAGACTGTGCGGAGATAGGTTCATAGTATATTTTATATTCAACAGCTTGGCTTGGCCTAGGAATAATCCTAGCCTTAATACTATTAGGCGGCATTCCATAAAACGCTATTGCATTAGCAACATATGAACCATCATTTCCATGCTCATCGATTCCTGTATAATGAAATGAATTCATAGGACTAACATTGTATCTGTCACTATTCTGTAAATTAATGATTTCAATTTCTGGCCCGTTTCTATAAGGAACAATAGGATCGTAAAACTCTACTTTAATAGGCCGTGAGAAATCTGCTATATTAATTACGTATTCATTATTATTTTCATCTACATTAAGAAAAGCTTCAGCAATCAACCAGTTCTGATCCGTTAATCCAAGCTTCTGACGATAGTAATTCAACCGTCCTAAAAGCATCATGAAAAGGTCGTCTTTGTTTATTCGATCTGTAGGAGGCCGTCCGATATAAGCTCGGACAGCCTCTAAAGTTTGATGAATATTAGCCATTATCTTTTCTTAGTTAGCTCAGATTTAGGAGGTTCAGGAACAGGTGGAGTAGGAACTACAGCAGGTGGTACAATACCTAATTGCTGTAACACCGCAGCAATAGTACTTGCAATTACTGACGGATCCATACTACCCTTAGCACTATTAGTTAGCTGATTAGCTAATGCTTGTTGTAATGATTGAGCATCAACTTCATAGTCTGCTGCATTACGGTTTAATAATTTAATAACACGTCGTGCGCGTTCATCTAATTTAGAAATACCGAATCCACCAGTCGAGCGACGTTGCTCCATCTCAGCTTTCATATTACTTAACAAACTTAAACCATAAACTTCTGCTCGTTCAATAGCGAGCAAGATTGCTTTAGCAAAAGCTTGTGCAAATTTCTTATCAGGGAATTTCTCATTATCTAGCTGAGTATTAACTAAATTTCTTAATTGCTCTAATCCAATATTCTTGGCATCTTCTTCTTCTAATGGAAGTAATAGAGCAGCAGTTGTTGCAATAATATTCTTATCGACATCAATAGCGCATTCAATATTAATTAATCCCATTGCAGAAAATCGACGCTCTAAGAAATCAGTAATATGCTTAGCTCTAATGGTTACTTTAATCTCTTCTCGTCTACCTCTATCTGGATGTTTAGGGAAGACTGGACTATCACGATCATCAGTATCTCTATCATAGAAACTATGATTAGTAATTTCCGTTACTACACATCGCTCTATAAATGGTATACCAATATTCATTTCGTTGGCATGTGTATACAGGAAACCGTCTTCACTATCACCAACATAAACTACGTAACGTGATTTACTCTCTTCTATTTCACGCGAATAAAATTTCTTACTATCTACGTTCTTAAATTGTACAGCTTTAACTGACATATTTTCCTTTCTTATCTTATTAAGATGTGACCGTTTCCTGGATTCGTTACACCATTGAAACGATGTTTATGAGGTTTTAATGCTTCAGTGCATACTTCTATTAAATGCTCTTCGTAAGCTTGATCTGCCTCATAGATTTCTTGATATTTCTGACGGATATAACCTTCTATAACCGCAGGTGATGGTTTTTCGCGCCAGTTATCTTGTCGTAATTTCGGATGACTTTCTTTAATCCTGATTACCTTACGTAACCATTCTAAAGTTGTCTCATTAGGATATAATGTATTACCATCATTATCTTGTAATGAAAGTACTGGCATGTATAACCCTTCTCTAGGTGCAGGGCCAAGGACATCAATCATCCTATTTGGATCACTATAATATTTATTAGGATCAACTTCCCATCGTGTGAGTTCCCATTGATCACATGCAGTTTCTGGCGGACACCATTCTTCTAAAAAGAAAAAAGGCTTGCCTCTATCTAGCCACGCAAAGACCAGCCTGCCAATCGGGTACTTAGGATCATTGGCGGCTTCAACTGGTAGGAGTATTGGTTCACCATTTTGGATCACCTCCCATGCTACAGGCACCCGTTTAGAACTCTGTAGATACTTGAGTCGATACTCACCATAGGCGAAAATCTTCTGATCAGGCCCCCAAACGATTCGGTATAATGGCTGACCAGATTCTGTTACGCCACCTATTTTCTTTAGTTCTTCTTTGAACCAAGTTGGGACATAAGGAGACGGTGGATTAAAAAACTTTGGAGTCTGAAAGTTAAATAACGTTGGAGTATTTAACTCTACTTTCTTTACTTCTTTAATCACTTGTTTTTTCTTACGTTTATATTTCTTGTAAGACACTACGCGCCGCCTTTCCCTAGAACGATTATCATAAAACTAGTTGATACTGGTAATTTTGCACCAGTTAAACTAATAGTATTACCTGTAAATGTAGCACCATCAACTCCAATGACAGCTTGTACAGTATTCAATAGCTCAGTTGTAAAGCTAGTATCCGAAGGACTGCCATCTGTAGTGATAGTAAAAATCTCCATCCCAAAACTCGCGCCAACAAGATGGCGCGGGTGAGATGGCGTTTCAAGTGCTGTAATAGTAGGAGCAGCCATTTCACCCTCCAGATTATACTAAGTTACCGATTGGTAGACCTGAGATAGAAAGATTATTTATAACACCGTTACCACTTGGCATATCGCAACCTAAGTCTGCTTCCATACCGAAGTAGATTCTCCATGCGTCAACGTGAGTTCCAGTTCCAGTATTATCGAATGCAGGGACATCCCATAAGACTTTTCCTTCGTTCTCGATAACACCAAATTCTCGAAGCTCGAATTTCTTCAAAGTATTCTTACGAATCTTATAGATCTTATCGTGATCGCAGTCAACATCAATTACAAATGGTTTACCATTGTAACTAACTTCTTTGAATCCGCCGTCATATTTACGTTCTTGTACGCCTTCAATGTCACGGATTGTATGGCCGAGCAATTCATATGCGAAACGTTGCGCTGGTGACATCAAGTAAACCATATCACCGTCATCATCATTCTCATGACGATATAACATTTCATGATCTAACTTAGACATTAAAGCGATAGTGATTTGATTACCGCCACCTGGGATAACTACTGCTCGTAAAACCTCATAGTCACCACGAGAAATGGTTTGGTAAATTCCGCTATCATCATTAACGTGGTATCTTAAGCCACGTAATGCTTTATTGTAAGAACCGTCGTAAACTAGAACATCGCCTGCTGCTGCGTCTGATGGGACATCATCAAAAGTAACGCGAGCATTTGGTACATCACGACTAGCTGCTGTTAATACAAACGCGCTAGATCCGCCGTTAACACGGATAGTTCCAGTAGCAGGATCTACTAAGTTATATCTACCGTTAACTAAAACTTTACGTGCGCCATGAGTAGAACCGCCTGCTGTAGTGGTAGCAAATGTTAGACGGTTATTTCCTTGATCTACACCACCGGAAGCAACTGTTGCAACTTCGCCATTACCATTACCGTAAAGTTGTTGATTAATTTCTTTCATCGCGGAATTAGTATGTCTTGCGACACGAGTTGCTAATCCTTTGACAAGATTCTCTGGGCTATCTAAATGAAGGAAAGCATCTCCAGAGATTTCAAACGCACGTCTATAACGTGTGTATCGAACTCTCATGCGAATATCTTCATCTGAGACAGGTGTTGGAAATAGATCTTTTTCAGATCTCCAACCGTTAGATGCTGAAGGTCGGACATACGCTGGTATACCACAACCTTTGGAAGTGATCTCCTCTCCTTGGCCCATCATAAGCCAAGAGTATAACTGCTTCTTCTCTTGAAACTGAGTTTTAATTTCGGGGAGTACACTCTCCTTTAGGACTGGATCGAGTATCTGGGTTGTAAGGGTCTGTGCCATTACTTGTCACCTCAATAATAAAATAGGATTAAAGTCATTTCTCTTCCTAGAAAATACTAGGAATACGACCTGCTTGTACTCCTCTTTGAATTCGTTGCATTATTCGCTCTTCCATTGTAGAGCCAGTAATCTCACTGCTTCCGAGAGAAGTGTTTTCTCTACCACCGCCACTTGCTACTTCTTTACGTGCTTCTTGTTTATCACGAATCAGTTCTCGGTACTTTATGATTTCTTGAATCTTACGATTCTCATGTTCAGTAACCTTCTTAAAGATTTGGGATAATTTAGCTTGCACGACTTGAGTAAACCGTTTCGCCATAATAGGAGAATTCTTTGCGCTATAAGTAGCAGCCACTAGTAAAGCATTTTTTGCTTCTGGATCTGCCATAAACTTTTGATATACTATATCCTTAATATGATCTAAATCTTGACTAAACTCTGGCCCCCAATTTAGACTTTTAACTTGTTGGTCAAGCCAGTTCTCTTGTTCCGCTACATAAGCAGCAGCCCGTTGCTCTTGCTGTATAGCTGCTTGTTGTTTACGAAAACGTTCTTGATCACTTTTCTGGGAACGTATATCATTCTGTAATTTTTTAAGTTCCGCATCTCTTTGTTTAACACGCTGGACTACAGCATATAACGGATCACTAGGATCTAAACCTTCTAGTAATTGTAAATCTTCATCGTTATTAGTATTACCGCCTAAATTCTTCCACTGTAAGAATTGCTGGTACTCTTCATTATTACCTAGAATTTCTTCGCGGATTCCTTCTTCCTGCAAAAGATAAGTTGCTATATCATTCTTATGACGCTCTACAGCGTCCCAGACAAAGTCATTGTATCTTGTCTCATCTATAGTTGCTAAGTGTTTAGCAAACTCAGTGGGATTAAACTGGGGTGCGCTTAACGCATCAACAACAGGAAAGAAAGGTTCGATGGCTTCTTGTCCGCCGTATTTCTGGAAGAAATTATAAGCTGGTTCATAGCTTGAAAGCTTAGATTGTAACTCTTCAATTGATGGTGCAATTGAACTAGGAGTAGTCTCTGTACTCGTAGTTGGAGTTACTGGAGTGGTTGGTGTAGTAGTGGGATTAGTTACCTGGGATGTAGCTTCAGGACTAGTACCTACTATTAAATCGTCTGGCATATTGACTCCAATCTTATACTGCTGGTGAAGCAGGTGGGGCTATCTTTTCCCCTGGTGGTGGTTGTGATGGTTTAGTAGATGGTAATGCAGCACCGCCTGTAGTAGCTCCCATTTCTGCTGCTGCCATCATTTCAGGAGCTTGAGCCATTACCGAAGCTTGAGAATTCATTTGAGCTACCATAATTTTAGCTTGGAAATGTTCATCAAACCGAGCTTCCATTACCGCCTGCATTAAGTCCGTTGCAAATAATCCGTCATCTTCTAAGAACCAATTACGGATAAATTGCATATGAGTATCATGATCATCTAACTTAGGATTAATACGAACTCTTTGTAGTATTTCCATAACAGCAGGGATCATACCTGTTTCTGGATCTGGCATTAAATAGCCTTCTCCTACGACTTCGACTGCCTGCAATGCTTCTTCAACTAACTGTTTAATCTGTTCTAATCTAATACGTGCTTGTCTTTCAACCTGTGCAAAGTTATCAGCAGCATATGGAATATTAAAACGCTCTGATAATAATCTACGTAATTCTGCTGGCATCTGCGGATTCCAAATTCCTAAAGGTACATTACCTGCTGCCATAGCATCGATAACATCATTACGTCTTTCTACTTCTGATCTTGGAATTACTGAATGTTCCGCATAGCTGACGACTAATTGGGCCGCAATATCTACAGAAGAAAACCATTTAATTTCTTGCTGTCCATATTGTCCGTTAACAGGAAAAGCTTGAGGAGTTAATAAATTATCTTTAGCAAGCTCTAAAATTTGCTGACCCCATATTGCATCTACTTCTGCTTTAATTGCTAAAGCCATTGCAATAAGAGCTACGCTAGCCTCACGTAATAATTTAATGCCTGTAGCAGTTGTAATATCTACATCAGGCGCACCTGTCAAAGTAGAGAATGCACCTATCTGAGTTTGCATATCTCGCTTACATTGTTCAATGAAGTTAGGAATATGCGCTGGTAGATTAGGAGCAGGAACCTGTAAATATAGTCTATCAAGTGGAACATCTGGCCCACCATTTTCAACTGGTATTAATTCACCTGGTTGGTTCCCAAAAGAACCAGGTTCAATCATTAAAGAATTATAAAGAACTGTTGGTACTGAACATCTCTTAAGATATTCAACCATTAAATTGTAAACATCGTTTAGTAGTCTTTGTTGCCATACAGCATCTTCAATACCTCTCCCCCAAAAAGAAGTAGGTAATATTCTGTATACTCCAGCTACCCAATGTTTGTTTTTATTTTCATTACGAACATCAACAATATTATTTCCAATTAAACCAATATATAATCCGTCAGGAAATAATTCTTTTAACGGGGTATCTTTAGGAATTTGAATCCCATCACCTACCGTTGTATCTTCTGGAAAAGTATAACGTCCGTATAGTGGCGGATCTAACCAGATCTGACGGAATATAACAGTATCATCATCAGCGTCTCGATTATTAGTAATATTACCAAAACGATTACCTTCGCTAACATTTCCAGCACTACGCTCTAACCATTTCTGTTCTTTTAGACCACTACCGTAACCGTCATCTAATGTTTCCCCAAATTTAGGAACATCTATATTAGGAAAAACATCTTCGAGAACTGCACGATGTACACGACGTTCTCTGTAAAGATATGGACTTGATTCGACTCTACCTGAACGCGCTTTAGGATGTAATTTAATTTCAAACGGATCTACGTTTTCTGAAACAATATCTCCTCTAGGACGTTCTTCATAACCACTAACTTGATCGACTTCAGTAGTTGGAGATTCAATTATCTGTACATTAGGATTACCGCATTCAGCACAATTACTTGTACCGTCCATACTAGGTATTAGTTCTTCGACGCTACCAGCATTACCGCATTGACATAGGAAAGCATCAGGAGCGATCTTTACACTTGTCTTCTCAATCTGCGGCCATCTACCCATACCACCAACTGCATTAGTTGAAAAGTAAGAATAACGGAAATAAGATCCGCACATTGCGGCAATTAGACCTTCTTCTTGATGATCGATAGGATTCCTTAACTTACGTTGATAGTGAGCTAGAATATGAGAAGCTATACGAGCAGCCCCTGCAGATTCTGGTCTATCATCAGCAGGATGTACAGTTAGTTCTGTTTTACTACGCGCCCATTCTTTCTGTGTAGCATCAATGAAACTACTAAGATGATTATTAATGTAAAATTTACGTCGAGAATTAGGTTCGACGGTTTGATATGTTCCGCTATCGTCATCCCAAAATCCATACTGTTCACCATTATAAAATAACCAATTTATCATCCATCGCTTATGACGGCGACGATAACCAACACTATCCTTATTCTTTATGTCAGACGTAGTCTCATGGATAAATCTGACGAAATTAGGATGCGTTTTATTTTTTCGCTGAGTAGCCTCACGTTCGCTTTGAGGAACTAGACTCCCACGAGGATCAGCATTAATTGGATCAATAGTGTTCATGTAGATTTCTGATTTTCCTTAGCCCATTCTTTTGCTGCTTCAAGCATAGTCTTGAAACTCTTATGCTCTTCAACGGCTTCTTCGATAGCACTTTCGTAAGCTGGCTTGTAAACTTCTGGCTTCGCTTTCTGTTCAACTGGTTCAGGTTTATGCCAAATAGGGGAAAAACCATTACGTGCTAATAATCTATCTAGTAAGGTTTGTCGTTCAATTTTTAGATCTGATATATCCTTTTCAAGAGAAGTTATATAACGATGATTCTCTTCACGGATAATCTTAATCTGATCTATATAAATTTTATCTTGGCTATTAACTTGCCTTTCTAATTGTCTAGTATAACTAAAACAACGTGCAATAGATTGCTTAGATAGCCAAGATAAAAATAATTTCAACTTCATTAGCATTTCTTACCACTTTTAGTTGGTGGCTTAGTTCCTTTCTTTGGAGGTGGCACTTCTTTCTTTTCAGCTTTCTTAAACGGGAATGGTTTCTTTTCTTTCATAAAACTCCTTAATTAATTAAACCTTCTGATAAAGGTGTATTACCTGAGTAGCTTTCACCGCCATCATCTTTCAATGGATTATCAATAGTCCCAACTTCTACTGTCAATAAAGCTAACAGTCCTGCAAAGGTAGTAAGTGGGCCAACATTACCAGCAGTAAGTACTCCGTAGTTCTCCATCTCTTTAATTGCTTCTACTAAAGCTCGTTTAGTATAGGTATGCTCTTCATGCAAAGAAGCATTCCGTACAGTAGTACGTAAGCCTGCTGGGGTATTTGCAGCCGCAACCGCAGCATCAGTTAGAACGCCAAAGTTATTACCTCGACGAAATAATCTAATCGCATTACGAACTCTATATTTATCTGATTCATGGATATTAGCCATCTATATCTCCTATAACCATATCGGTTTTTCAATTTTCTGTTTATATTTAGCCATTAAAGCTCTCTTCTCCATCTGCCTAACTATTGCCCAACCTGCTCGCTCTTCTAAATCTTCTATTGTCATTAAAGTTCTAGCTTGTAAATGTTCTGGTAAATCTTCTTCTAATTTTTCTCTACGATTAAGACGTTTAATTGCTGGAAAAAATTGCATTGCTGCTGCTCTGATTGTGTCTATTGCATCGTTAAATAATCTATGTGGTACTAATACTGCTGTCGGTGTACCGGATTTATTAGTTGACCATCTATATGCTGGCATCTCAGCCCTTAATCTTGCTAGGCCATCATGATCTTTAGGGGGCTTTACTATATACTGATCTGATTCACTTGAACTATAAGGATTAACAATTAATTCTCCTTGATCATCTGCAACTACAAGAACTAATCTAGGACGACCATTAAGCTGAGGACGAAATGGATTAGGTTTATCTAAATCTATTAATTCTAAATAGTCTCTAATGATTGCAATACCGCCAGTTCTATCTGTCTCCCAAGGTGAAAATTGAATTTTATAATCTCTTGATAGACTATTACGTTCGCCTTTACCTTCATGGGACATTAAAGACATTGTAACTCGGTCAGCTTCATTATTATAAGATTCTACTAATTGGATTTCTCTACCAATCTCTCCTATCGTTGGATTACTAAAGACTCTTTCACGGAAAATAACTACTAAGCCAGGTAATGCACTATTCTTTGCGGCTGTGCTAATCCAAGTAATTACACCAGGATGGCCTTCAGTATAACCTCTGTCAAAGAACCGTCCAATATTCCAATGCTTAGGTGGAATGGTTTCTGATTTGAATACTTTCTTAAATTCAGATCTTGTGATAACATGATACTTCTCATCCCAGTTATCAAAGATATTTCCTCTGGCTTGAATATTCCAATCACCGTGTAATAACTGAGCGCGAGTTATAGTATCAAGATTATCTAATGCTTCTTCATATCCTATTTGATCTAAGTGAGGATTATCATCAAGCCGGGCTGGAACAAAATATATTTTACGTGATTTTCCGCCGCTTGTAATAACTTCTTTAGTGCCAATATTAGGATCTTCCCAAACTATACCATCGATAAATCTTTCAAATACCCATCGCGCTTCAGGATTACTGCTCGGATTAGTACCACCACGTTGCCGTAATGGTATCATATCAAGTCCTTCAGTTCTTCTAAGACGAGAAAACATATAAGTATACTGACTCTCAGTATACTGAGTTAGTTCATCGAATCCAATTAATTGAAACATCGAGGATTGATAATCTAACTTAGCAAGCTCGTTCTCCATATGACCGAAACGTAGTATAGCTCCAGAAGGAAATTTCCACTGCTTTTTCCGTTCACTCCATTCTGCAGCAGTATTACTTAGCCAATTATGAGAACGTGGAATTAAAGAATCGGGCTGTTCTAATTGAGGAAAAGTTCTACGTAATAATAACGCAGAGTATCCTGGTATATCTACGTACTGCAATGCTGCCATTAGTAACGCATCTGATTTACCGCCACCGGCTGCACCACCATACAATGCTTCTAAACAATTTAAGTTGAGAAAGATCTGTTGCTTTGGCGTTGGAGTATGAGGAATCCAACGTGGTTTTTCTTGTATAACTCCATTTAGTTCCATCTTAAGCCGTAAGGCTTCAGCTAAAACTTTAGTTGGAAGTTCTACTGGCTTGACTATAAGGGATGAAGATTCCATTTCTGACATTTTTTTCTATTGAATCAATAATCTCAGGGTAATCCGGGAAAACTTCCCTATAGACTTTCATAACTTCTTCTGTGCGGCCACCATCTTTTAATGACTGGTGAATAGCAGCTTCGATTTTTGCAGCATCGCGTTGAATATCAATATCATTCTTACGTGCTTGTTGTTCTTTACCTTCGATTTTATCTAATTGACGTGCGGCTGTTACCATAGTATCTGCTCGCATCTTATGCGGATTCCTTAAAAAGTATTCTCCGCCAACTCTAATAATTGCGCGATATAATTTAGATGTATCTTTCTGTCTTTCTAAGTCCCAGATATTAGCTCGCGCATGATTTGAAATATCCACTTCGGGGATACCAGAGAGAAAAGAAAGTCGATCTAGTTCGCACCAATCAAGGTACAAACCGTAAACTTCTTTTTCTTTTACTTTATCTTTACAAAGTAAGCAATCATGCTCTACCATATATTGTATCCCACTTAACTCTCTATACAATCTCTAGTATGTTATATAACATACTAGAGATTAAATGTCAAGACTAATCTTCATAATCTTCGTAATTACCAGTTTCTTCATAGTCAAAAGAAACTTCATCTTTATCTCCTACTACTTCAGCTTTAGCTTTTTCACCTTCTTCAAGATAAGGCCCAGCTTTTAATAAAGCTTCAATAATTTTATCCGTAAACTCTGGATTACCGAATGTTTCATTAAAAGCTCTCTTCTTAGCTTGCAGTACTTGAGGTATTACTTCATTGGGTAGGTTCTTTTCGTTTGAGATACGGAAATTACTAAAAGCTGAATTAATACGGTCTTTAATAATTTTCTGACTCTCAGGAGATAATTGTCTGAATTCACTTCTACTTTCAACACGACTAATTGCATTAATCTTTTCTTTGTCTACGGTATAATGATGTTCGTATAAATTATCATTTAAGTTAGCAGCAATTCCCAACTTATCCATTTTATCTAAGATTCGTCGTCTTTCTTCTGGAGTTTTCTGATCTAGTGCTGTCATCTTATCGATAATCGCACCTGCAAACTTTTTACGTTCAGTAGGACTAGCTATCTCATATACATTCAATGCTTGGTCAATATTTAATCGACGCATCTTTAATTCATCTGGAACAATAGGATATGTATCAATTAAAGATTTAGCCTGAGTAGGTGAAAGATAGTTACTATTAATTGCTTCTTGCAATGGTTTAATGTCGCCTAACTCCAAAGCTTCTTTAATATCTTGACGTGATTCTAGTTTGTCTTTAACATCTCTTGGTATTCCAGCTACGGGCATATTAGATCGACTATACTCACCTAACATCTGTTGAGCAGGACTTCGAGTAATATAATAGGGGGCTAATGGTTCCGTAAATAAAGTATGACCAATACGAGATGCCAAAGACTCTTCTTCTGCATTATAAGCTTTTGCTCTCTGACGCTTCTGTTCATTAGCTAAAGAGTAAGGTGTGAATGTTTGTCCTAAGACATACATTGCTTTATCGTATAACTGCTGAGAGACAGGATCATTCTCGTTTGCGATTTGAAAACCTTGATAATCTTTATTGTTGATAGTGTTCAAGATAGTATTAAACTCTTGACGCATCTTACCTGAAATAGATTCCACTGGTTGAGTAGTAAAACCATAAACATCTTTAGCAATTGTAGGCGGTGCGGTTCTTTCTTTTGAGCCATCAGGATTAATATTACCTGTTGGTGGATAAAAATAATCTTTCCATTCTTCTGCGGGATTACCTTGAGCTAATAGATATAAAGCATTAAACGCAGCAATACCATAAGCTAAGTTTAACATATATTTCATCCTATTAGTTACAATAGGATCGTCTAGGTTTAATGGCAATATTTCGTTATTAACATAACGTAAACTCTTATCAATAGTTTTATTCTTACCACGTTGAGTAGTAATAGGATCCGTTGCTTCAGGTATTACAGATTGAAACGGATCTTGATTATTCATCCTAGGCCCAACTTGCTTTCCTGGATTGATACCTCCTAATTCCTTACGACTTATACGATCTAATACTTTGAATGGTACTCTAGCTGTATCTAATGCTGCGCCAAAGATTGAACGACTACTACCTATATTCCAACCAGGAAATGCTACTGCTGCATATAGAGCTTGCTTAGTTATCTTATTAAAGAAATAATTCTCGTAAGTTACTTCACCCATTCTATCTTCGACTTGATCCCATACTTGTCTACCAATTTCTGCATGATCAGCTTTACTCATACTAGTAGGATCCATACTATCAACTTTACGTTGGTACAGATCAGTAAAAGCCATGAGCTTGACCGATGGGATATAGTGGTGCATTATAGGTCGAGATACTAATTCGGCTACGGCAGCAGGTAAATATACCGCAGTTCTAAGAGGCTTACCTTCTTTAAGAGCATTAAAGAATTTGTTCGTAAAGTCATCAGAGATATACATAGCATCTGGTTCTATCCGTCCTCCAGATATTCTTAAAGCTTCAATCTGCTGATCAAATGTTTTTTTCATTGTATCAGGCATTTTAGCTGGATCGCCGAAAATAAGATCTGCGCTTTTTTTAAGTAATTGATTTGCAGTGTATTGCATTTTAGCTATAGGATTATCTGCAATACGGCTTAAGTAATCTGGTGCTACTGATTCTGCAATTGTATTAGCTTTTTCTCCTAAAGTTGGTACTGTCGGATTAGGTCTTTTTGTATCAGAGTATTTAACATAACGTCTTAACTGCGTCCCTTTATACCCATAGGTTATAGGCGCAGCTAATCCAGTAGCAATAGATTTTAATCCTTCCTTGAATTCTTTTACACCTTCTGCTCCTTTACCTTTGTAAATCGAAGAGATGCCTCGACCTAATTGATCAGTACCAGCTTGAAGTTTAGTAATAAAAGAATCATAAACAATATTATATGCGTGGAAAGCAGAGAAGCTAACCTTAACCATATTAGTTAATCGACCAACATATCGCCATGCTTCATGTATCTCAACATCTCCAATTCCTTTAGAGATATAATTATTAAAGATTCTAGCTACTTCTGGTGGTGCATAGTAATAACCTTCTTCAACTTTTACAGTCTTCTTTTTCTTTTTCTTATACTGATAGTAAGAATCTGTACCTTTTTTATCACGTAATCTAACCCAGTTAGGAGGCGGAGTTTCAGTAGGACTAAATCCCTTAATGATTCCGTATTTCAAACCTTCCTTCCAGGCTTTCTCTCCTTCTAAAAATCTATCTACTTCTCTGATCTTAAGTAAGGTTTGTCTAATAGGATTAGGATCTAACGGTACTAAACCGTTCCGTCTGCCTTCAGCGACTGTTAATATCTTTCTTTTTCTTAGGAAATTTTTAGGGCCTTCTAAAGAACTTTCAAGTTGACGAGTTAAACTAGAGACACCTTCTTGGCTTTCCTTAGTCCAAATATGCGGAAAGTAATTCTCTATAAAATTCTTAATCGCTCCAGGACTTTCACTCTGTAATCTACTGCGTCTACTATCTAAACTTTCTCTAACTAAACTCGCTACCTCATCTAATGTAGCATTAGCTTGAGGTTTACCTGCTTCGATATTATCAACAAACGCATTAATTTCACCTTCATTTAGAGTATCAACATACTTAATAATTGGTTCCATCATTTGTTCAAGACGAGTTGATTCAATATGATAAGAAGCAGATGCTTCACGTAATAGATTAGCAGCCAGTCTTGATTCCCTTGTTTTTGATGGAGCAGCAAATTCGTCTTGTAATAACTGACGTGCTTGTTTAACTAAGGATATTCCGTCTTTAGTAGCTGTAGCTAATTCAGTAACTAAACCATCAATCATCTGAGGAGTAAAGCCAAAGACACTACCACCTAGAATAGTAGACTTAGTGCCACCTTGTAATGTTTCTCTTGTTGAATCAGGTTTAATTAAAGCTGGTTTAACAAACGATTCTCTCCATTCTCCATTAGCTTGTCTATATGTTATATTAGTTCCACCAGACGTAGGTTTCCCTTCTTCAATAACTTTATAAGCATCGATAGTACCATACTTAACAGGAACTAATTTTACTTTAGGATTATCTAATAAAGGAGATCTATTAGTACTAGGTTTTACTGAACTTACTTTAGGTGGCTCTTCTGATTTCTGCTTAGGAAGAACTTGTTCAACCGATTTCTTTTCTACAGTACTAGATCTTAATTGCAGTTCTTCTTCTAATACTTTCTTAAGTACAGTAGCTTCTAATCGTTTGTTCGGTAAACCAATATTTTCTTCAAGTAATGTCTGCTTATATGTCTTACGTAATTGCTCGGTAGAGACTTTTTTAATAACATCAGGACGTAATAAGAAAGTATTGTATAGTTCTCCAAAGTAAGCTGCTTTCTTATTCTCACTTTTATCAATTCTAGTAGTAAGCTCTTTTAACTGAGCTTCGGTATAAGTTTTTCTTAGTTCTGTATTTTCTAAGAATTTTTGTTTAGTTTCAGTAAGAACTTTCTCATTAGCTTTTACTGTTTTAGTATACTTACTACTTGCTCGATAAGCGGCATATGGATCATCTCCCGCTAAAAGGATTTCTTTTGGCAATCTTCCCATATACTCAACACTTAATTTAGCGTATTTAGTTTTCTTATCAGAAGAGAAATCTTCAAATGAATCTTTTAATTCATATTCTTGAAGATCTTTATCGTTCATATCTTCATCAGCTTCATCTATTTTCGTTTGTATATCTTCTGCGCCTTTTTCAGTAATAGCCTTACTTAATTCTTCTTGTTTTAGATCATAATTTTCTATCGCCTTCATTGTGTCTTGAAGATTTTTATAGAAATTATATTCGACCTTCTTTTCATTTGGAGTTAATTTAGGTAAACCATTTAATTCCCTAGCTGCTTCTACTGCACTAATATACTCAGATTGAGTTAGTTTACTAATTAATGGAGCATACTTAGATGTTTGTTTTAACGGATCATCTAAGTATGTTTTTAGTGCAGGTAATTGATCGTAGACATCTCGTGGTATTGAACCATCAGGTAGTCTTTCATTCTTCTTAACCTTAGATTCATCACGGATAACTAAATCATTATAGTTAGGATCATCTTTACTTAGTAAAACTCCTTCATCTGTTAGTATATCTACTAGGTCGCCAATAGGATCTTTACCATCTAATAGCTCAGGAAATCTTTTGGCTATGTTAGATAGCCGTTCTTCAGATGTACTAACATTCTTCAATCGAGTTTTCTTCTTTTTAGGTGCAGGAGGAATTACTTCAGGTGGTACTTCTGTAGGCGATACTTCTGTTTTATTAGAAATATCTTCAATTTCAGTTTTACTAGTCTCTAGTTCTGTGTCTGGTCTAATTTCTGGCTCTGGTTCTGGTCTTGAAACATCTCTGGATATTTCTGTTGCATCTGGTTCTGATGTTCCGTTTTGGCTGCTTGCATCGACACGTATAATGCTAGGATCTGTCTCTGTTCCTGTTCCGTCTTTGCTTCTAATAATCGGCTCTTCAAGCTTAACTGTTTCATTCTTTTCTCCATTACTTAATTCTTCATTGTTTTTTTTTATTACTACCGGTTCATCTAAAGTTCCGTCTTGCGAAATTGGTTTATTAATTGCAGATTGAGCAAGTCCTCTTTTATATTTATTTTGTCCTGGTGGAATTGGTGCAAGCTTAGCTGCTTCTTGTTGCTTAAATAATTCTTCAAGCTTTTTAACTTTGTCGTCTGCGAATAACTTATAAGCTAAAGCCATACTACCATCTTTCATTTCAAGATATTTGAATTTATCTCTAGTCTTCTTCAGTAAAGCCTGTTTAGTAGGATTAGTATCAATATCAGGCTCTGCCATTAATCTTTTAATTTCTTTAGTTAAAAGATTTTCTTTAGCTTGGTATCTGCGATATTGTTTACTTAATTCCTTCTCGGTAAAATTAAACGGACTATCATCTATAAATTCAGGATTCTCCTGTACTTTCTTTAGAGTATCATCAACTATTTTATTAATAGGCCGTTTAGCTTGCAAGCGTCGTTGAATAAATTCAGAATCTAATGATTCATTTAAGATATATCGACCGTCTCCAGTTTTAGTATATAAAGCTTTTGCTTTCTTTTCCTTAAATGGAATAATAGGAGTCGCTAAATCATCTAAGAATCTAATAGCTTGAGCTTCTGGTATATTTAGCATCTGACTTACTTTAGCTGGAGTAAGTTCATCAAACGTTGGACTATAACCTAACTCTTCAATTTCTTTTGCGACTTCAGGTGTTTTAGTTAGATCTATTAATTGCTTATAAGATTGCTGCCAAGGTATAGGTTCAACATTTTCCTGAGAACCTAATAGGTTCTCAGGCGTAATATTCTCTGGTTTTATTGTATCGCTAGATTTAATCTCTGGTTCAGGTGGAATAGATTGATCTACTTCTGTTCGTAATGGTAAAACTTGAGTAGGATCTACTTCTGGTTCTATAGCTCCTACTGTAGGTTCTGCTTCTAACGGAAGTTTATTAGTATTAATTTGTTTTTCTATTTTATTATCTTGAAGTTTACCAATCTGCTTACGTGCTTCTTTAAGTTCTGCTATTTTTCCAGCAATAATCCGTTTTTCATTTGGAGTAGTACTTTCTTTTAAGGCTATTGTATTACGTTTAATATCAGCATCTATAGCTTGACGTTGGCCTACAATATCTAAGCTTTCACCTGTTGCCATATTAGCTAATGCTTCAGGTACAGATGCTCCAGCTTTATAAGCTTCTATTCCACGAGGAGTATTCATTGCTATAGGTAATGCTGCGCCAAATGCTATATCATTAAGTAAAGCTTGTTTAGTGTTAGTAATATAAGGATTAGTTTCTAATCTATTCGTACCGAATAGATTATCAGCAGCATAGTCTACGCCTAAACTAATAGGAGCAGACGTGCCAACGTTCTCAATAGCATTAACTACTGGCCCAGTAGCAGCAGTAGCCAACGGTGAGCCTAATCTATTGTATATAGCTTGAGCCGCTTTATTATCTAATCCTGCCTTTGCTAATCTACCAAATAATGCGCCTTGAGTTGCTTCAGAAGCAGTATCAATTGCAGCTCTTCCTAGATCAATACCTTTGCCTGCTGCTTGTTGACGAGCAATACTATCAGATAAACCTTGCTCTCCCATCACTAAAGCATTAGCTGCTACTGGGCCAACGGCTAATGTAGCTGGCACTGTCTTCAGGATATTACCTGCAACATTTGCTAATGTAAAACCTGTAGTATTTTTTATTCTTTCTGGATTTCCAAATACAGCTTCTTTATCCTCTGGAGTAACATTAGCATCAATAACACTTTGTAATGCAGCTAAAGGCATTGAGTTAGTAAAACGACCTAATGAATTCTGAAGACCAGCATAAGCTCCTTGGGCTTCTTCTAACCAAGTAGAGGGAGCATTTTTCATATCTTCCCTCTTTTTCTTAAACTCCTCTATCTTCTTCAATGTTTCGGCCTGTGGAGTAATTTTAAGATTACCACCTTGAGCTTTTGCTTTTTCTGATAGTTTAACAAATTCATCTTGTCCTAAAGCAGCGCCTGGAGTTTCTAATGACTGAGGACGAAAAGGATCTATACCATATTCCGTAGTAAAAGCTTTAGTATCTTCTGGAGTATAGCCATACTCTTTTTCTATATTCTTATAGAGTTCATTTACATCTCGTGGTGCGCTATTAGCCGTTGGTATTCTAGCCGCATTAGCAGCTATAGCAGGAGCTTCTTTTACGGATAGAACTGTTTTCTGTCTTCGTACACTAGGAGGTTCAGGGATTTTTAAGTCTGGTATATCGGGAATTAATTGCTCTTGAGTAAAAGCAGGCCCACGAAGATTCAAGTTAGGAGCTTCCTGTACTTGTTCTTCATCTTCAAATCCTAAGAACTTTTTAATTTTATTTCCTGTCGCTACTGTAGATCTCGTTGGATCTAAACGGAATGGCATATATCGACTTGACATTATTTATCTACCTTCTAATAAATGGGGGTCTTAATGGTTTCATAGATTCTTCTGCTGATAGGTATTCACCTGTACTTGGATTAGTACCTGCTTTAATTACTTGATTACCATTAGTATAATAAAGTACTGGTCTTGTCTTACTTCCACCTACGGTACTAGCTACTGCCAATTCACTTATATCAGTAATTGGTTCATTTCGCCAGACTGGCCTAAACTGATTACGTTCATCACCGCCGCCACCACGTCCACCGCCGCTAATATTAATAGTAAATCTATTACCCATTGGATCTTGGTTAGGACGTACTTCGCCAGTAGTTTTATTAAGTAATCCTGCTTTAGTCATTTGCCATTGATTTTGCAATGGTAAAGCTAATTCGGGAGGAAGTTCTGTTTCTAAGATCTGACTTAGTTCTGCTGCTACTTGAGGGTTCTCTGTTCCAGTATAGCGCATAATATCTATTAAGCTTTTAGCCCTACGTAAAGCGCTATCTTGTTTATATTTCTGATCCTTAGTAAGTAATTCTTTATCCTTAAATTCTAGTAAAGCTTTGCTTTTAGCTTTTTCATTTTCTAGTTCTTTGCCAGCTTGGGTGATCCTTGCCTCACGATCGGTAATACGACTTTCGTAATCTGATATTCTAGCATCATTCATACGTTCAGCTTCGCTTTGCTTGCGAGCATTTAATGTATTGGCAAAGCTTTGCTGCTTCATTTTATTCTCTTCGTCGTACTGACTAGCTAATTCCTGTAGTCTCGCCCTATGATCAGCTTGCCCGTAGGTATCGCCTAGTCCTAATACAAAACCGCCAATACCATCGCCAGTAGCTAAAGCTCGTAATCCCTGGCCTAGTCTACCCCAGAATCCTGGCCCTTTACGTTCTCCTAATTCAGCTTTAGCTCTACTTAATGGATCTTGTAAGGTTTCCATTTCAAGTGGAGCTTCAGGAGATCTCATATTCTTCATCTCACCTGACGGAATTAAATTGGATAAATCTAAATTTCGTTGATGAAGTGAATCTACTGTCGGCATTGGATTACTTTGTAGTTCTTGATTTAATGTCGCAAGAGAATTCTTGTCAGACATTTCTAGTCGAGGACGATTCATTTGGATAGCTTGAGGCGCTCCGAACATTTCGCTCATCATTGCATCGGCTTCTGGATTAACTTGCTCCGTATATTCACTAGCGTAAGGATCTTTTTCGCCTTTCTTTTTAGGTTTACTGAGAATCATAGACATACCTCCAAGTATACTATAGCATAAAATAAATACAATGTATAGTATTTTCTTGACAAACACTGCTATATATTGTATACTCTTTCTTGGGTATATAATCCAACCATGTATTCTCCTTACTAATACTAGTTATATACCTACTAGTCTATAACTTACAAGCCCTTTAATTAAAGGGCTTTTTTACTTAGGAGGAAGAATGAGTGCAACTATTGCGTTTGATATGACGGTTGATGATGTAATCGACCAAGTAGGATATATTAAATTACTAAGCATCACTGATCCTGATGCTAGTCAATATGAACTAGCTGACTTAATGGAGAAGATCCTAAAGGCTATTGCAGATGGTACGGATAATCCGTATGACTTAGCATATACTTTTTTCCAGGAACTTGATAAAGAAATTGAATTAGATACGGAAACATAATACTTGACGTGTATGGAATTCTATGTTATATATTATATACCATTGGAAAATGGTTTGAAATTACCCGACAAGTAATTTGATTGCCTAAGAGAAGGATATAGTTCGTAGCTAGTAAAAGCAACTTCAGAGGCCCTGGGGAAGATTGTTAGTATGAAACCTAACCGAATTATATCCTTTCTCTTTTTTTGATCATCGCTAAATAATCTAGTTATTTAGCTCCCTTAGTTTAAGGACTAAGGGTTTAGCAAGGGTGGCCGAGTGGTTAAAGGCACCAGACTGTAAATCTGATATGCGCACTGCATTTCGAGGGTTCAAATCCTTCCCCTTGCATTTCTTATTTCTGGGTGTAGCTCAGTTTGGTAGAGTCCTCGCTTTGGAAGCGAGTTGTCGCAGGTTCAAATCCTGCTGCCCAGATCTTTATGGCCTCGGTAGTCTAAATGGTAGGACGCTAGAATCTGTAATCTAGTAGTATGAGTTCGTATCTCATCCGAGACCTTTTGCTTCGGTCGTCTAATCCGGTTAGGATATTAGATTTTCACTCTAATGATATGGGTTCAAATCCCATCCGAAGTATTAAAATTCATATTTTTACCTCGTATTGCCAGCCTCCTTCATGGAGGCTTTTCTTTTTTACGGAAATATATAATAGATAGTAGTATTGCTAATTGTAAAATGGTAAAAGATATGCTATTCTAAGGTCGTACCGGTGTAAGAAAGGGAAATATATATATAATATTAAATATATATAAACGTATGGCACGCGACCTGGGGGAGCGTAACGTTACTACACTGTCATTATATAACTTACCCATCCCAGAACTATTATCAGACCCGACAATAGGGTAAAGTAAAGGAGATTAAATGTCCGAAGATACTAAATCATTGAAAGCTCATGTAAGAGTAATTAAACCTAAAATTGTTTTCCGTATGAAATCTGAGCTAGTAGAACCTAACTTAGATAAGATTCTCTTAGAACATCAGGCTGAGTCAAGACTACATGAACATTTCTATAAAGATTTATCTAATAACTACGATAAACTTAAAAAGGAAAACTTTGATTTACGTGTAAAGAATGAAACTCTACAAAATAAGTTACTAGAGTTAGCGCCATCATCTCAGAACTCTACAATACATTTGCTCACTGAAGCTAAATTTGCTCTTACTCAAGAGCTTGATGCTGCTAAATCTACTATTAAGAAACTCGAAAACCACGTTACGGAATATATCCACCGTAATTCTCAGTTGCTTTGGGATAATACTGAGCTTCAGAAAGATCTTGATCGTGCCAAGTCTTACAATAAGCCACTACTTTCTGCTCTTGAAAAACTAACGGATGACTATCATAAGCTTCTTGGTGAGAAACAAGACCTCGTGAAAGAGATAGCTTCTCTTAAAGATGATATGGTTGCTAGAAAGATGCTTCTTTCTGAAAGGGATCATATTTTTCCGTAGAATAAATTTATAAATTTTATTTATAGACGGGACTCCTAGATGAAAAATAAGGGGTACCCGTCTTTTATTTTGTCTATTTTTTGCCTCAATACTTTTTACTGGGTGTGTGTAAGTATACTATAGTAAAATAATCGTCAGACCGAGTTCGGTCTCCCCCCCCTCTATACTCCCCCCCTCTTAGGAATACTAGTACCTATATAGATCGATCTATATAGATTAATGTATATATAGTACATATGTATATGGATTGATCTATATAGATTAAATCTTTTGAAAAGAAAAAAAAGAGTTTTTGTAAATCATTGAAAATAAAAGACTTTTAAGTTATTAAAATAAAAGTAGTCGCCAAAAACGCAATCCGGAAAAACGTTTTATTTTTTACTAATCATTTGTTTTCAATAACTTAGCTTCTCGAAAGCCTAACACTTTACAGGAGTTTTTCATTGAAAGAAAACACGAGCTCAGAGCAACTCTTGTAAAAAGCCAAAAAATAACTCGTTTATTTTCAATAACTTGAGCGAAAGGCTGGATAATCTTAAAATTTCGTGGCAAAACTGGATCACGGCAAGAAAACCATAAAACGAAAGGCGGGAAAAATTACAGGAAAACACTAGACTACACGAGACTAGTTATCACGCGATAACTGCAACCTAAAATCTCTACGAACAGCGAAGTCAAGTACACAGTAATTTAAGAACGTGTTCAATAGCTCTACTACGTACTCGGCAACGTGAATAAAGGCACAGGATAGGCAACAAACCATTATGCGTAGAAATGGTGTCCAGTATCTAAGGATACTCGGCTTAGTCGTATGACTCCTTGCTTCGATACAAGTTCACGTACATAGCACTACAAAGATTAGTGCGTAGAATGTGCTAGTTGAACAGTAGTTTTCCCTATGCGACTATGATTGGATGGTAGTTTCCACATCACCATACTCGTATCATAGAGCTACTTAAGGTATGTGTAGCACAACACAGCATAAGGCGGCTAAAGGTAATCACAAGGCTAGTAAGTAGTATCTACTAGTAGTGGTTAGACTGTATAGGTGCAATTCCTATAGCTCTCAATAGAGCATAGCCGCTATCAGTAATTTAACTTAGGAGTTAGTTATGAGTTTTAGATTTCCACGCAAAACTTCCAAGACATCTTGGACAGAAGTAAGTAACGCTATGCAGTACAACTTGCATAGCACAGGTGACTTAGTGAGTAAAAAAGTTGGTGCAATTAATTCGGATTGCCCTATAGTAGTAAAGCAACCTAAAGCAGTAAAGCAACCTAAAGTAGTAGAGCTTTTCGTAGTAGTCAATGGAAAGCCAATTTATCAGGCTTTCACTACAGTAATAGAAGCTCAACAATATCTAAAAACAGTTAGAGAAGATAGCTACAAGCTAGTAGTTAATGGCAAGCTTATAGCTTTAGGGAGTACCAAATGCTAGTAAAATTGATTAGTTACTTTATCCCTATATCTGAGTATGGCATAGGGATTGTAGGTTTGAAGTAGTATTTTACCCTAGGATGTCGTCAAAGCGACTACACTTAAGCCAAGTCTTAAGCTAGGGTATCGGATTTTATTTAGGAGTAAGTTTATGAGATTAGATTTATACATTACGATGAGTAATGACTTGGCTTCCGAAAGTGGTCAAGTTATTTTCGATTATGATAATGGGGTTATTATTGGTAGTCACTTACCTAATCCAATTATGAAAGAACTAGCTGATATATGGCTAGCTAAGGATATTACTGTTACACGTAAAGCCGCAAGTTACTTCCAAGATCTAATGGAAGCTTGTCTAGGACATAATTTCATAGTTGAAGTTAGTGAAATTATGCTTAATAAAACATTTACAAGCTAGAAACGTGGATTGCCGTCCCATAAACGGCCTATACTTTCAGTAGTATTAGTAACAATGTGAGGTAATATGATTATAAAAACACGTAGTAAATTTAACACTGAAAAGGTTAAGCCTTGTCTAGGAATGGGTAAGGTAGCAAAGTTTAATAGGGCATTACGTGATGCTCAACCTTCAACTGTGAAATCTTCAGTAGTAAGTAGCACTACAGAAGATAAAATAACAACTATTCGTAATAGTTGGATAGCTGAAAAATCCGTTAGTCTAGATACTAGGGAAGCGTTTGCAAAGCTATGGAAGTAATAGCGATAGCATTTGCAATCCTGTCAGTTGTAGGCAATGGCTTGCTACTAGCTATTGCTGTCAGTTTAGTTATATATTTTATCCGTTGCTGGGAATTTAAGTAAGTAAGTCACCCTACACGTAAAGCTTAGGCTTGGACGTGTTGCAGTGTTCGATTCACTGCTAGGGTATCAGATTTTAACTTAGGAGTTATAATGATGGTAAAATTAAGTAATTCTGCTAAAGATTATTTCAAGGATAAAGCCATAAACAATCTAACTGGTGATTCTTACGGCATCTTTGATATGGACAGGAAAAACCTTTTCCGTAAAGGTAGTATATCGATACTACTAGCCGCAATATATACGAATGAAGATATTAGGGTATATTTTCTCGATAATGATAATCAAGTAATTGATTATCATTATAGCATAGAAACAAAAATACGTTTGATAGAGGATACTAGGACACGATTTGCAATCGTAGCCGATGGTAAAATAAATCATATTATCTCTTTAGACAGGAAAGGAAAAGATAGAATCCTTGCCTTTCACGAAAAGATGATAAAGAAATTTTTCAATCGTATATTTGACAATGCTTTCGCCACAATAGAATAAAGCGAAACTAGGTAAGCGTTTATAGAAGCTTTGCCTAGTCTTAGGGTTATACTCTAACTGATGAGCTTATATTTTGGAGGTAATTATGAAAATTAAGGTAGATAAACAAGTTAAGCAAGCATTAAAAAATAAGTTGGTTAACGATTTATCGGGAACTTATAGTCTAGGTGAAAGAGATTATAAGTTTTATTACGGTAATTCTGATATAGCTATGCAAGCTATGTTTTCAGATCAAATAGTTTACTTACTGGTAGAGAACAAGATAGAAGATCGTACCGCAGATTTTGATACTAAAAGTAAATTCCTACAAGTAGATAATGTAATTATGATAGTAGATAATAGTAAGAAAGTTCTGCATGTATACCATATTGATCAAGAGTTTATCGATCGATATGAAAAATTCTTAGAAAAGCTAGAGATAAGAATTAAGTTTAAGACTTTTGGGTTTATATTTGGTTAAAGCGAAACTAAGTAAGTACTTAGCTTACTTAGTCTTAGGGTATAGCCCTAACTGATGAGCTTAATTTATATTAGGGAGATAATATTATGATGGGAGTAGTTAAATTAAATGGGGTAAGTTATTACTACTGTTTAGATAATAGTGACTGCCTATTAATTCTACGGAATTATAAGTATTGTATTATGGAAATCAATAGAAAATGCTCTAACTGTGGGGCATAGGAGACGTTATGCCTGATTTTAAGATGATAAACTTATCCAAGGATGAAATAGAAATCATAGTATATTCTATGAGATTTATTGATCCTAAAGGTATATTTGAGAGTGAATCAGATGTAGAAAAGTTCTATAAAACATTTAGCTTACTATCAGATGTTTTATTAGAACTATCCCCCTATGATGGGGATTATGAACGAAAATATAAGAGATAGAGATAGGAGGTAATATTATGGTATCAATTAATGAGATACTAGAAAATTTTTCGAGTGCTAAAAGTCTTAGTATTCAAATGTCCTTAAGGGACAAAAAGTTAGTTCATCTTAGGATTGTAGTTGATGATTTTCAAATAGAAAAGCAAGATAGAGAACTGAATCCCTATAATCTATATTATAACAAGAAGATATACAAGTTGAGTAACTTGCAAGAATGCCAAGCTAAAATTCAAGAGGTTAGAAATACTGATTTAGATTTACTAGAAAAAGCACTCTCTAAGCTAGAACTAGTTAGAGATATTAACCAATTGTTAGAAGTATTCCCCGGATCTAAAGCACAATACTTGGATACAAAGAGTAGTATATATGAAGATAATATAATCGAATTAAGATCCGTATCTCTAAAGTTAACAGAAGATTACACTATGTATATAGATGCTAGTGAAAAGATACCTTTCATAGATACAATAAAACTTATTGTATCTAGAACACTTAACTCATTGAAGGGGTAGTATGACAAACAATATACTTTTTGAGGTAGTTAAAAGATTTAGTAAAGGAAGACTTTACTATAATTCTAATGGGGTTAGTATAAGTGAGCCTTATAAAGTAAATGTACATACAAAGAAAGGTAAATATTATTTATCTTGGCTAGGAGAATCTATCCAAGAATATAATAATTTATCCGATTTATTAACCGAACTTGATACTCAAAGGTTAAAATTACTTAAGTTACTTAAAGATGTTAGACAGAAGATCATAGATTTAGGCAATATAGAGGATTTACCTAAATACTTTACCTGTTGTGTTAATTATTCCGATGGTAGTTTCCTTTATACTGAGTTATATTTTAGTAAAGGAATAAGCTTACATTTAAGTTGTGATATTACTGAAGCTATAGAAGTACTAGATCACTATATAGAAGTTATTCAAATACTATCTAATTCACCTAATTAGTTTCCGTAGTCTCTAAGCAGTTACGATTAATCGTAGGGTGTGACTAGGTTCGACTCCTAGTAGAGACATAAACTTAATAGCAAAGCAACGTCCTATTTAGGAGGACAAGATATTAACTTCTGATATATTAGGAGACAGTATGGCAAAGAATACTATTAGTAGAAGTAAATTCAATGAAAAAGCTAAAGCATTAGTAGTTAAGATAGGCAACACTCCGATCTTGGCTGATGTTAAAGAGTTTTCAACTGGGAGCTTTGGATGGTTCGCTGGTGGAAAAATCGTAGTAGAGATAGACGGCGAGATGGTGCAAGTTCAAGTAGGTCTAAATTTAACAGTCATTGGTAGCAAAGATGCTGCTGAATAGGAGATAATTACTTCTAATTAATGAGACTATAATCGACATAAGAAATATAGTCTCAAGTATAGAGATAGTTAAATCTGTAAATGAGTTAAGGATTATAGCAGTAGGATCAACTAATAATCATTCTTATTTCATGATCTACGCTAATAGGGATACACAAAACAATTTGGAATGGATCTTAGAGTTCATTAGCGATAACGAATTCTTTGAAATATTGCACGTAGTTATTTCATCACTAAAGAGTAAGGAGAATACAGCATGAAACTAAAAGCTGATCTAGTAGGTAAGGCTATTCACCTAGTAGATAGAAGTAACAATCACTACTACGGTATAGTATTTTGTATAACAAACTTAGGATTAGAACTAGCCTTGTCTATGAATGGACAAGGCAGAAGATTAATTGAACGTCAAGATATAGCCAGTATTTATTTTAAGTAAAAAGTTCTATATGTATGTAACCTTAGACTCCTGTCAAAGCAGGGACACTTAAGCCAAGTCTTAAGCTAAGGTATTTATACCTAAAGTAAAGGAGATAACTTATAATGTCTATACATGACGCAGAAAAAACTTTCGAGCTTCAATGTAAACTCACTTTAGTTATGATACTACTTAAGCAATTAGGTATTATTAATGTGTCTTGGTTAGTAGTAACTGCTCCAATTTGGGGCGGGATACTAGTTCTTTTATCCTTAGCCGTAACATTATTAATAGCTCAATTAGTAATATGTATAAAGGAGAAATAAATTTATGGGATTAGATATGTATTTATCTCGTAAAGATAATCTAGGTAACTTTCACGAGGTAGGATATTGGCGTAAAGCTAATGCAATACACGGATGGTTTATTGAAAATGTACAAGACGGAAAAGATGATCGCAAAAGCTATCGAGTTAGCCCTGAAAAAATACAAAAGCTATATCATAAGGTAAGCGAAGCATATGATATAACTCGTATGGGAATAGATAATATTGAGGTTCAAGAATCTTTAGCACAGATACTACCTACAGTATTTGGTTTCTTTTTCGGGAGTACTAGATACGATGAAAACTACGTAGAAGATCTGCATTTAACCATAAGAATTATCGAAAGTCTTGATGAAGACTACGATAATTTATACTATAAAAGTAGTTAGTAATTAAAGGAGGATTAATTATGTTGTTTGATACTATAAGAACAGAACTTAGTGATAGAATAAAGAGAGTAAAAATTGAAATCGAACACGGTAATAATAGAAAAGAAATTATTTCAGGTTCGGTATTTTTATATGACTTTAGTATTAATTACCGTGATAATGAATATATTCTATACGGTGAAGGAGGATACGAAATTAAACTAGTGACTGAACAAGCTGTAGTAAATCATATAAGAGCAATTATCAGAGAAAGAATAAAGGAACTTGAGAAGTTCTATAAGCCCGGTGATCGTAGGTATTAAGGAGATACTATGATTTACTACGATGAATGGCTCGTTCTAATTGATTCTTGTTTCGACTGTCTTTGGGATAACGGACTTCTTATACATTCATACCAACTAACACTTTCATTTAGATGTGATATTCTAAATAGATATATTAATGCCGATAGATTTAGATGGTATGAATGTAGAATATCACAAGATTTATGTTATGTATTATTTGATTTCAAGAATATAGTATTAACTAGATTCATTTACTATGACCACTACTGTCAGTATGTAAATAACTTAGAAAGAATAATTGATATAGCTTTAGCTAGCTTGGAGGAAGAGAGGAATGGATAATGATACAGTACTCGATAATGAACCTTATAATATGAATATGTATAGTTGGAGGAATACAATGAAAAATAGTATAGCAATATTAATACCGTCAGAATATGAATCTGGAATTAGGGCAGCTAAGTTTAAGTTTGCAAGAAACTTTGGGGGATATACAGCTACTCGGCATACGGGTGGTTGGATAGATCAATATCAACAATTAATTGAAGAGGATGTAACATCTGTGTTATCATATACAGATAATGAAATCGAAATAGAGAAAATTAAGGAGTTTGCTATTGGTGTAGGCTATATATGCGAACAGCACTCGGTAGCTATTATTCATAATAACGAAATGATTATCTTGGAAATACCAAGAAAGAAATATCAAACACATACAGATAAGGAGTTTATATGCCCAATAATTTAGAACAATTTCCGCCCCCACTACACGCTAATCAAAATTCTGAGGTCTGCTGTTCGTGTGACCGCAACCATGCGTTAGGCTGTAGTTGCGGAGAGTGTACAGTAAGACCGTCATTTGCCTGTTCTCTAAGAGAACATACGCCAGCAATCTGTGCATACTGCTGTAATTGTAGAACGTGTGCTAGATGTAACGTGGGTCTACCATCAGGAGACGACAACGATTTTAATCCTAACTTCTGCAGACGCTGTAACTTATGTTTTACCTGTTCCGGATGTATTAGATGTCCGAGCTGTAATTCTCATACAGCTTCAGTCAAAGTATGCTGCAATAGATGCGGCTATTGCTGTGATTGTGGCACAATCTTCGTCAACAATAAGATGAAGTTTTTCGAGGATGATATAACTCAGGTACTAGAGAAAGATAAGTTACGTTATCTAGGAGCAGAGATAGAGGTTTGCAATTACTATACAAGCTTAGATAATGTACAAGAAGGCAGAAGAATAGCTACTAAGTGGGCCAATAGTATAGTTCACGATGGATCACTACGTGGTGAAGCTACGTTTGAAATCAATAGTTCTCCCGCTAAACGTGCGAAGTTCAAGGAACAGATAAGTGAATGGGGAAACTGGTTCAAGGAAGCACGTGCAGAAGTTAATGATAGTTGCGGGCTACATGTTCATATAGATACAAGCGACTTTTCATTCACAGACATGAAGAAGTTCTGTTTACTTTATCATCACCTTGAGCTAGCTCTATTCTCCTTAGTTAAAAAGAGTCGTAGGAATAACGACTACTGCGAACCTTGTAGTATAAGATACGTAGCAGATCTATACGGAGAACAAACTTCTCAGGAAGTAGAAGAACACATTCTAATGAACATCTATGGGGAGGACGGTCAAGGACGCTACGCTAAAGTAGCAGATAAAAGGAATAAAGACGCAGCAATTAATCGAGCTAATCGCTGTAAGAGTAGTCAGAAGCCAAGCGGTAGATATAAATCTGTTAATCTACACGGTTGGATGTATCGCAAGGCCGTAGAGATACGGCTCGGAGAAGGCTCGGTATCACCAGAGTATATCATTAATTGGACATTGATGTGGGAACAGATCTTTAATGCTAGTTATTTCCTAACGTTAGCACAAATCAAGGAAGTAGTTGCATCTGTAACGTCTACTACTGAAGATGACTTAAGCCGACTATCTATGAACACTAGTCATCATCTTTTACATCGTCCTTTACTAGAACAACTGGGGTTATTAAAGCTAATAACTACAGCAGAAACTAATCAATTTATCGATAGCCTATTCAAGAAGAAGTTCTTGAGATGGCTTAACGAGGAAGATACTAAACTTTATTCATTAACCTTGGAGGGAAAATAATATGTGTGGTATATTTGGATGGCAGCTATCTAACAATATAAAAGATAACCGTATCTTAGCAAGTATCATAACTTCATTAGCATTTGCTAATGAGAAACGCGGTGACCACTCTTATGGGTGGTCAAATGAACACGGTGAAATTCATAAGGATGCGGTGTCAATTCTTAAAGCACCGCTATATAAACTGTTTCACCAGAGACAGGCAACTGTACATACTAGGTTTGCTACACAAGGTACTGTGTCAGCAGCTAATGCTCACCCATTCCTTATTGGTAATATTATAGGATCACATAATGGCGTGATCTATAATCATCATAGGATGAATCAATTGTATCAACGCAATTTCCCAGTAGATAGTCAGCATATCTTTGCTCATATTTCTGAACAGAAACCGTTATCTGAACTAACTGGTTATGGTGCTATCCAGTTCTTCGAGAAGGATAATCCTAATCGGATTAAACTCGTAAGATTCTACGGTGGCAGCTTATCTATCTATGGAATTAAGCAAGCAGGTCGAGAGACTGGAGTAGTTTGGAGTTCTACAGAGGAGGCTATTACAGAAGCGTTAACAATAGCTGGCGTGGAAGGTATTAAATATAAAGTAGAAATGAATAGAGTATATCTAGTTGAGAAAGGAGGTCTTTATGTTCTCAATGAAGAGCTATCTCTAGGAGATAGAGATGATGAGTACAGTTATGGGTATCATGGTAGTACATATCCGTATAATTATCCAAAAGGCTATAGTCCTAATGACTATAGTACTACCGATGGGATTACTTACAGAGATAAGATTAATAACTTAACTAAATCTAAGTCAGATCTTCTTACTCGTTCAAAAACAGTTGATCTATCTAAGGAAGCAATAGGTAGATCGAAGTATCAGCAAGAACTAGAGGAAGACTTTAAGAAAGTCTATGCACAAGCTTTCTATAGACGCGATAGTAACCCAGAGGAATTCTTACTGGAATACTTAAGGACATCACGCACAAGCGCGAAAGTCCTTTTCTTGCGATGGCTAGAAGGTATTGATTCAGCATTGTTTGATGATCTAACGCATCTCATACGCAACCAACCTCAATTAACTGGAGGAGATTATGACACAGCAACAGTTTAATACTGAGATAGATACGAATTACTTGGCCGAGATTCAGGATCTCGGCATCCCTTACCTTCTCCCAACTATACGTACTGCTCTAATTAGAGCAGAGGATAAAGCTAAGTTAGATGAACGCTTAAGTGCTAAGTCTTATAAGGTAGCAGTCCTTCTAACTTACACAGAGATTTTTGATATAGAAGTTCCAAGTAGATTTGAAAGTAAAGAAGAAATAAATAGCATCCTAAAAGATACTACACTAAGTAATATCTTTACAATTAAAAACTTAGAGACTTCAGAACTTAATATCACACCAATATTAAGTTTTAGATTAGAGTAAGAAAGGGAAACTATGAAAATCAAAGGCGAATCCATAAGAAAAAATATTAAGTTAGCAGGCAGAGAGTCGAAGTACTTCGACTCTCTTGCATTACGTTTCACCCAAAGTACTACTACTTATCGGCGGAGTAAAGCTAAGCTCCGATTCATTGGTAAACTAAAAAGAAAACTTCAACTAGAGATAGAGGACAGGAAAAGATAGGAGTTTAGGATGAACTACTATGATCATAAGCTTAGAGAATCAAGACTTGTATTTCCGATGAAAGATATAAAACTGCCCGGAGGTGATCATCTTTATCTGTGTACCATGAGCTATATAGCTCATTGGTGTGACGACTTAAATGAACTTGAAGATACAAGAAGATACCGTTGGTATTACTGTGGAGGTACTGGAATGTACTGGAGGTTTGATTACAAAGAAAAAGTATTCGATGCTGGCATACTAACGGAGCATGTATCTAAATATCTATTACGAAGAAAAGGGGTTATACTATGAATTACGTTAGTACAGAAATAAGAAATTCCACGTCTTCATTTAAGACAAAGAACTTAAGCTGTAAACGATTATATCTATATATGATGGAACGTCTTGTTACTGATAGAAATAATGACTTAGATGAATTAGAAGATATTAGAAGATACCGATGGTATTATTGCAGATGTACTGAAAGATATTGGAGATTTGATTACAAAGAAAAAGTATTTGATGCAGTTTTACAAGTTGATCACGTTGAACATTACGTTAAACGTAGAAAGAAAGAAGCAGAAGAGCAGCATATTAAAAAGACTCATCAAGAGATAAAGTGTTTGATTTCTACAATGAAAGATTCTAATCGTGAAAGGAATAATTATTATGACTGAACAATCTTCTGATTCTAATATAAATTACTTTCACTCAAGGATTAGATTTGCTATCAAACTATATCCTGTTAAGAATTTATGGAGTGGTAGATTGCTACTTCTTTGCGATATGACTGCTAGCGGTTGTAAATGTCCACGCTTAAATAGCCTAGAAAATACAAATAGATACCGATGGTATTTATGTAGAGGCTCAAATATGTACTGGCGATTTGATTATAAAGAACAGGTTTTCGACGTAGGTATAAAATTAGATCATGTAAATTCCTATATACGAAGAAGAGAAAGGGAAGGAGATTTCTAAATGACAGTTGAAGTTATATACTACGATGAAGATATATTTTATAGTGATGATTACTTTCAAGTACATAAAGCCTTTGGGTACGATTATATATGTATGTTAGATTTAGATATAGGTCATCGGTGTTACGACTTAAACAAGTTAGATAATCCTAATAGATACAGATGGTATTGGTATGACCTCATGATGATCTACGTTCGACTTGACTATAAAGAGTTAATCTTTGATAAGATAATAAAACTAGATTGCGTAGAAGATTTTATCATGAGAGAAGAATTATAAGGAGAATCAATATGAGTTACTATAATAGCAGTATTGAGGGTAGTCTGAATCATAGCTTTAGATTAGTTAAACCACTTGATAGTGAGTATATATGTATGGCGAATCTATCAAAGACATACAATACACATCGATTAGATTCTTGCTTTAATAAAGATAGATATAGATGGTATTACCGTAACTATACTCATAGTTATTATAGGTTAGATTATATGTTATATGTCTTTGATATGCAAATTAAATATGATTGTCTAGAGAAGTTTTTACTTAACTTACTGAAGACTAAGGAGGATTAATATGAGTTACTATGATAGTACTATAGAAGGAAGTGATAAGTTCTTTGCTACTAATGGTAGTATAGAACCACGTTGGTTAGTTATGAATGCTTTATATAAAACATCAACCACGAAAAAGTTAGACTCCTATTATGATATAAGTAGATACCGTTGGTATTTCTGTATAGTAGTTG